>Ga0116148_1003022_pt1 | contig 15899 bp, 12 predicted proteins | sample AD_UKC055_MetaG_FD_89786 | JGI IMG/M metagenome (GOLD analysis project Ga0116148, IMG submission 89786) | Active sludge microbial communities of municipal wastewater-treating anaerobic digesters from USA - AD_UKC055_MetaG | ecosystem: Engineered > Bioreactor > Anaerobic > Digestate | place: USA... | reverse complement strand
TATCTCTGACAATCTGGAGGTGGTGCAGTTTGACAAAGCGGGTCTGAAATTCAGATACTATTCTGGCGCTGTTTTCAGGAGCCTGCGGGCTTTCTTCGGGCAGTCCGAAGATCAGGTGAACACAGTTTTCAATTCTGGCCTGTTTCAGCCTTGCAAGAGCGCTGAGAGATGTTTGTACGTCGTGGCAGCGATTAATTTTTTGCAGAACTCTATTTTCAAAAGATTCGATTCCCAGTTCGATTCTCAGATAAGTTTCATCGGAAATTTTCCTGAGCAGTTCGACCACATCTTCGCCCAGACAGTCAGGTCTTGTTGCGATAACCAGACCTTCAATTCCTTCGACTGATAATGCTTCCCGGTAGAGGCGATGCAGAGTCTCGATCGGTGCAGAAGTGCCTGAAAATGTTTGAAAATAGGCAAAGAAACGATTACAGCCGTAGCGGCTTGAGAAAAATCTGATGCCCGTCTGCAGCTGCTCCCTGACCGTTTTCTCGGCGGTAACATAAAATGGCGAAAAACTTCTATTACTGCAATAAATGCAGCCGGTGGTCGAAAGTGTCCCATCGCGATTCGGGCATGAAAAACCGGCATCGACGGGAATTTTCTGAACCCGCCCGCCAAATGTTTTCTGGTAATAATTGGCGGCTGAATTAAACAGAGGTTTGTTCAAAATTTATACATGGTGTGGTCGCAGGCATGGTTGAGCGAGCTGAGCAGGCTGTCGATGCTGCGCAGAGAATCGAGAAGAATGATGCTCTCGAAGGGGTCGTGCTGGCTGGTTTTGATTCGATGCAGCAGGTTGCTTCTGGCGGCCCGGTTAAGCATTGCCTGACTGTAAACCTGTTGCGAGATGTCCTCGGCTTCCTTTTCGGTCAGCTTTAGATTTCCCATCAGACAACCATAGATTTCCATGATGCGTTCCATGCAGAGATGAAGTTCTTCTCTGGCTTCGACTGTCAGTGATTTGCTGTTTTCAGACTGTTCGGTCAGCAGCGACATGAATTTTTCAAGCTGAGACGAGACAATTTCGAGATCCTTGCTCAGATATATGGCTCTGGTAACCTGTCGGCTGAGGTTTTCGGGCAGATTTTTCTGGGCCAGAGCGATCAAAAACCGGTTGAGGTCACGAGTTATTTCATCGCGCTGTTTTCGCAGCGAATCAATACTGCTCGTAGTCGAGGCGATTTCATCGATATCGCTTTCCTGATTCTGCAGCAGTTCATTGATTTTGGCAAATTTCTTTTTCATGATGTCCGCAGCGACTTTCAGCTGAGCTTCCGCCTGGGCAATGGCGACGGGAGGAGTGGCAAGAAAACGCTTGTCGAGATTGGTAACGGTTGCTATTTCTTCTTCTGATTGTGGCAGGATCAGCAGCACTGCAGAGCGCAGAACTCCTGTCAGGGGTAGAAAGACCATGACGTTAACCAGGTTGAAGAGAGAATGGGCATTGGCAACCTGGCGCAAAGAGTCTGCAGAGGTCAGCATGATCATCTGGCAGTAATAATGCAGAACCGGGAGAACCAGAAGAGTGCCGAATACATTGAACATGGTGTGAGCAAGAGCCGCTCTCTGCGCGGCACGCGATGCGCCAAGGGCCGCAAGAACTGCAGTTATGCAAGTGCCGATGTTGTCACCGAGAATGATCGGAACCGCTGCCATAAGAGCAAGGTGGGGGTCATCACCGAAAGCGCCCGTTCCCATAAGGCTCATGGTCAGACCGACGGTTGCCGAACTGCTTTGAACAATCAGTGTGACGACAAGGCCGGCAAAAACGCCAAGAAAGCGGTTGTGAGAGAGGGCGACGAAAATCTGTTTGAAGGTTTCGTGCTCACGGTAAACTTTCAGGGTATCGCCCATGAATTTCATACCGAGAAAAAGCATGGCAAAGCCGAGCAGAACTTCGCCCCATGACCGATTCTTGCGGCTTTTGCAGATCATGATCATGGTGCTGCCAATTGCCAGAACCGGCCAGGCAAGGTCGTCAAGCTTGAAAGCAATCAGCTGTGCCGTTACCGTAGTACCAATGTTGGCGCCAAGTATGACGCCGATGGCCTGGGTCAGGTTCATCAGGCCGGCGTTGACGAAGCCTACAATCATGACGGTTGTGGCCGAACTGCTTTGAATGACCGCTGTCACGGCAAGGCCTGTCAGCATTGCTGTGACCGGGTTGCGCGTCAGAGTCGAGATTATCGTTTTAAGGCGGTTTCCGGCAATCATCTGCAGGCTGTTGCTCATCATATTCATGCCAAAAATGAACATCCCCAGAGACCCGGAAAATATTGCAAAACTGTCGCAGGCCTTTTTCCCGTAAATCAGGTGAATTGCGGCCAATGCTACCAGGAAAATAATCAGCAGCAGCCATTTGGCGGCCAGTTTAAGATTTCGACGTGTGTTTTTGTTGAGCATCCGCTTCTCCGGTTCAATTTTTGCGCAGTGAAAATAAAAAGTGCAATCTAAGCAATTAATATGCCAAGGTTAGTGTTGCTCAATTTCGCTTTTCAGAAGGTTAAGGTCTTCGGCAATTTCGTTGAGAAGCTTTTTAAGCTCAGATATATGGACCACAGCCTGGTCAAACTTGCCGTCGCGACTCAAAAATTCAATTTCTCTGGCCAGTTCGAAAGCATTGGGAGCAGCCAGCATGCCGGCAAGCCCTTTGATAGAGTGCGCCGTTTCGCGCAGGCGTTCACAACTGCATGTGCTGACACAATCTTCGAGATCCTTCTGCAGTATGCCGGAACGTCTCTGAAAGATTTCGTTTATCTGAAGAATGTTTTCGGGTTTTTTCAGAACGCGCAGCTCAAGTTCACTGCGATTAATCTGTCTGAGGCCGCTGGCCGGCGCTTTTACGATAATTTCTTCGATTCTGGCCGGCTTTTCTGATGTTTCGGCATTTCTGGTCGCGAAAAGTTCAGAAATGGCTTTAAGCAGGTCTTCCGGGAAGTAGGGCTTGCTGATGTAACTCTGCGCACCTGCATCTCTGGCCATGTTTTTTTCCTGTTCAGAAGCGAAGGCACTGATGGCTATGACAGGAATTTCTGCGACTGAACCGGTCATTTTGCGGATTTCTTTGAGGGCAGCGATGCCATCCATGCGCGGCATCTGAATATCCATAAGAACAGCATCAAAGACATTGTTTTTAAGCGCTGTGATGGCCTCAATGCCATCACTTACGCATACCGTAGTGCCGTTAAACTTTTCGATTATGGAACTGGCCAGGAAAAGATTTATTTCGTTGTCGTCCGCTATGAGGAAATTAAGGGGGCGGCCGTCTCTAATGAGGCTTATTTCTGCAGGTGCTTCGGGAAGCGGGGCTGTCGCAACAGATTTTACAGTTACCGGGATCGAAACCTTGAAGGTGGTGCCTTCTTCGACGTTTGCTTCTACCTTGATTCTGCCGCCCATAAGGTCAATCAGTTGCTTGCTTATCGACAGACCCAGACTGCCGTCACGTTTTTCGTCTTTTACATACGGGTCATTGAAAACAAAGGCGCCAAAAAGATTTTTCTGCATCTGTTCAGAATTTCCTGCCCGAGAGTCGGAAACGGCAAATTCAATGACACAGGCTGACTGTGAGGTTTTTTGAAGTGAGGCATTTAACTTTACTTCACCGTGGTGAGCGAATTTGATGGCATTGGAAAGCAGGTTCAGCAGAATCTGGCGAATGCGGTCAGGGTCTGAAATAACCATTTCCGGAACATCGGGGTTGATTTTCAGGACGATGCGGACAGACTTTTTTTCGGCCTGAAACTGAATGATCTCGACAAGATCTTTCAGCAGAAGATGTAGATTGAATTGAACCGGGTTGATGGTGAGCTTTCCCGATGCTATCTGCGCCAGGTCAAAAATGTCGTTGAGAAGTGTCAGCATCGATTTGCTCGAAGATCTGATAAGTTCGAGCATATGTTTCTGGCGATCATCGGCGCAGTTCGAAGCGGCGAGCTCAGTCAGGCCTATGATTGCTGTCATCGGGGTCCTGATTTCATGGCTGGCATTTGCAAAGAAGCGACCTTTGAGGGCGTTGGCTTCTTCGGCGGCATTTTTGGCTTCTCTGAGGCGCGATTCGATTTCACGGTGCATAGTAATGTCATGCAGAATCAGTAAAAGGGCTCTTTCTCTGTTAAAGTCCATGATTGCGCCAGTGACTTCGGCCGAAAAAACTTCGCCATTCTGCTTTCTGAACTCACGTTCATGCTTGAACATTTTTTTTGAAGCACTGTGCCATGAGTTGGTCAGATTGCGTTTTCTGGTTGGCATAAGATCGAAATAGTTCATGCCGATCGCTGACTGGGTCAGCTGAAACTGGCGCAACATACTCTGGTTGGCTTCAATTATTTTCAACGTCACAAGAGAAACGACGAAAATGCTTTCGGGGGCATTGTCAAAGAGAGTTTTGAAGCGGTTCTGAGCAACTTCGAGCGAGCGCATTGCTTCTGCAGTTCTTGTAATGCCGTTAAGAATGACCACAAAGATGATGACAATAAGAAGGATTACCATCAGCACCCAGATCTGATTGTTGCGAACATTTGATTCCATCAGCATCAGAACCTTGCTGTTGAGGGTCTGTAAAGGCTCGATCCCGAGCAGGTATCTGGAAGCCTCGATTTCCGGAAACTGCAGTTCAGGAAAATCTTTGAGGGGAGAAATGCTTCTGGCTGAACTGTTGGTAATGGCAACTCTGCGGCCAAGGTAAGAGTAGTCACTCGAAAGAAAAACCGTGCCGGTAGCGTCGATAATCATGGCCGGATGATACAGTCGCAGAGTTTTGTCGAGGTCGTCAAGATTACGCTTGACGGCACAAACTCCTATCACCTGGCTATCGGGCCCATATATCGGATAGCTTGAATAAAAACCCAGGGTGCTGGTTAAAACACCAATATCTATCTGGACTCCCGGTTTCCCCAGGGAGGCAGACTTGAAATAATCGCGGAAGGAGAGGTCTTTGCCAATAAAAAGGTGTTCAAGATCCGATGACGCATGTACTACACCTTTCATATCCATTACGTAGCAGATTGCGCCTGGATTGTTGGCGGTAAAGTTCTTTAAATAACGGTTCAGGCGCTCCAGATTTTCTGGAGCACGATTGATAAAATAATCTGACATGACGGGAGCCGAACCCATGATTACCGACGAGGTTGAAGCAAAGGCGAAACGCTGGTCGACAATCTTGGAAAGCAGTTGAATAGCCTTTTCAAGGGTCAGGGTTGCGTGCTGGTTTTGTTGCAGAGCCATCGAATGCGACAGTCGCAGGCCAAAGACAGTTACAAAAACGATAGAAATAAATATGACACCCGGAGCTATACGGCTGAAAGATGTCTGCGCGGAATTTTTTGCCGGCTGTTCGCGGAAATATCTGGCAATGATAACCATTGCTGAAATGCTTATCAGAATCAGCAGATCGAGGTGCAGAATAAGATAAAGTGTCTGGTCAGTTAATTGCATCAGGTGCTTTTCTTTGGTTGCTGAAGCCAGATGCAGAAAGTTCTGAAGCACTACTGCGCCAATTGCAAGCAGAAAACTGGAAGTCGCGAGCCGGCGGTTTTCTGTTGCCAGTTTCCGGGCCAGTTTCAGGCCAGCTATCAGGGCGGCACATTTGACTACCAGAAAAATGGCTATCAAGCCTGCGTGAGCGTGTCCGTCGTTAACCAGGTAAAACCCTGTGATAATTGCTGTCAGCGGGATGTGTAGAATATATGCCGGCGGTGTTTCCTCTTCACTGAACCAGGTTTTCCTGAAAAACTCTGTGATAAAAAGTGCGCCGGCGAGACGGATTAAAGCTTCGAGCCAGAGAAAAATGCCATCGGGGAACAGAGAATCGAAGGCCATGAGAATTCTGCTCAAGCCTGATGCAAAAACTCCGAGGATCAGCCAGTTCAGTTTCAGCTGCTCTTTTATGGCTGAAGGGGTCGAATTGAGAAGAGCGCTGAGAATTATCAGAAATACTCCGCCGAGATAGACGTAGTAGCCTGGCAATAGAAGAAAAATGTCAGATAATGCGAGCATGCGAATCAGCTTTTAAGTTTTGTTCAGAAAAGCTGGAAGCCTGTTTTTTTCTTGATAGTTACAACAATTGCTGCGAACGAGCCGAGCAGGCAGCCAGCTCCGAGAATGAGAAAAAGAAAACCCATAGCACCGAGAGCTGCGCCGGCAAAGCCATAAATGTAATTTTCCCAGTTTCTCATAGTTCCTCCAGTTATTTCGTCGTACAGCTTATGTTTTTTTTTGTGAAAAAGCAACCGAAAATCATCTGTTGGTGCTTAATTGACAACCGGTTAAAATCAAGTTTCGGCAAGACTGTCGAGACGGCGGAAAATTATTTTTTCTGCAATCTGGCCGGGTTTGAACTCTTTCTTCAGCAGTTCATAAGCTTTTCTGGCTTTGTCGTGACTGCCACAGGTAAAAATATCGATTTGCACTGCCAGATGCTCCGGCCAGGTATGCAGAGTGATGTGAGACTCGGTTAGAAGAGCTGCTGCCGTATAACCGGAGGGTTTGAACTGATGTGATCTTATCATGACGCAGCTTAGACCACTGGTTTCAATGGCTTTCTGCAGAATCATTTCGCCGGTATGACTTTGTTCAAGCAGCTCTGGCTGGCAGTTGCTGAAATCGGCAATTATATGGATTGAATCAGGTCTGGTCATCTGCATCGGTTTGTGTGCTTTAGAGGGCCCATTTTTCCCAGCCTTCTTCGTAATATGATTTGACAACATGTGTGTCGATAGTGTTTACATCAGTTTCGATTCTGGCGATGTCGGGAGGGAAGCTGTTCATAACTTTGATGAAATCGTTGTTTACAAATCTTGCCGGCACGCCAATTTCGATATTCTGCCAGTTGAAGGGAGCATTCGAAGCCATGACAAATCCCCAGCTGCCAAATGACGGAACATAGCAGTGATAAGCTTCTGGCTGTAGATAAACAGTTTCAGAGGCTGTTTCACTCTTGAAGAGAGGGTTCTCGATGGCGGCGAAGGTATTGTAGATGCACCAGAAAGCTTTATGGGCGTAGAGTGGTGAAGTCGCCTGGGTTACAATCTTGCCGCCGCGCGCAAGTTTCCCGGCCAGCAGGCGATAAAAGGTTTTTGAATAGAGACGGCTGAGCGACAGGTTATCGGGGTCGGGCAGGTCGATGATGATTACGTCAAACATTTCCTGAACATTTTCGAGATACTTCCAGGCATCGTCATTGACGATCAGGGTTTTGGGGTTGCGCATCGAGTCTTTGTTGAGATCTCGCATCAACAGATTGTCGCGGGCGAAAGTCGTTATGGCCGGGTCGATATCGACAATGGTTATCTTTTCAACTTCGGCGAACTTCAGTATTTCGCGGGCGGCCAGGCCGTCTCCGCCACCGATAACCAGAATATTGCGGCGCGAATGGGCTGAAGCCATTGCTGGAAAAACAAGAGCCTCGTGATAGCGGTATTCATCCTGGCTGCTGAACTGGATGCTGCCGTTGATGAACATGCGAATGTCATTTTTGGTGCGGGTAACAACGACGCGCTGATATGGAGATGTCGTCGAATAGATGATTTCGTCTTTATAAAGCGTATCTTCGGTGTAGGTCGAAATGTGGTCAGCATAGACAAAACAGGTGCCAAGAAGAATGATGCCCGTTGTTGCCAGAGCGATAAGACTGTTGCGCGATTTCAGGCGCTCTCTGAATACATAAATTGCCGAAGCCGCTACCGCAACGTTCATGGTACCGAACATCAGCCCGGTGCGAACCAGCCCCAGTTGCGGCACCAGAATAATCGGAAACAGCAGCGAAGCGAACAGAGCGCCGGCATAGTCTACCGTCATTACATTCGAAACCACTATTTTCAGAGTGTTGTGTTCTTTGACAATTCGCAGGATGATCGGCAGTTCAAGCCCGATCAACGTGCCTATGGTTATCGATACCAGCAGAAGAAAAGGTGTGTAATTATCGATGCGGGCAAAAGCTACAAAGAGCACAATTGAGCTCAGGCCGCCGGCCATGCCGGTCAGGATTTCGACAAGCACGAACCAGTCGTGGAGTTTGTCATTGATGAAGCGCGACAAAAATGAACCGAGCCCCATCGAGCTCATGAACAGGCCGATTACCAGAGAAAATTGATAGACGGAATCACCGACAAGATAACTCGAAATGGTGCCGGCCAGCAGCTGATAAACCAGCCCGCAGACGGCAATGAGAAATACTGCAACTAGAAGAAAAACCTGCAAAATTGTGACCTTTCAGGCTTTCGTAGAAACAAAGCCTGTTTTTCAGTAGAAATACATTTGATTAATGCATGGCTGATGCAATGATGATCGACAGGCCGATCATAACAGAACCAATGATGATGCCAAGCGAGGTGTTCTGGTCGATTTCAATTTCCTTGCGTACCGAAAAAGGCGAGATCTTGCAGATCAACCAGAAAGCGATGATATACATTACCAGGCCGATCAGAGAATAGGCAATCGTTGAAAGAATCGGGCCGGTCGAAAGTTCTGCTATGTTAGTTCCCATGTTTTTTTCTGCTCCAGATTTGATTATGATGATCTGCGCCAGGCGCAGACAAAATTACTTGCCATGCATGAAGCCACGGTGCCCGCCATGCGTATAAACACTGCGCTCACGAATATTCTTTTCCTTGCGGATCTGTGGTGTTGTCGAAAAACCTTCCGGCCGCATAAAATCGGTTGCTATGGCCAGAACCGTAATCAGGCTGAAAATACCGGCGAACATCAGAGCCATTTTATTCATCAGTCGTCATCCTCGTCGTCGTCGTCCTGCCATCGCTTCTGTTCAAAGCTGAGTGCCATGAAACAGTAAGGAAAGGCGAGAAGCAGGCAGGTAAAAAACCAGGCCAGCGTGTAATGCCCAAGGCGAATGCCTTTGCGAATAGAAACATTGACATTGCCGAGCGAAAAGTCAGGCGATGGCTGCTCGGATTCGCCGGCCGCCCCTTCCCCTTCTAAGGACAGCTTATAATCGCCAGACTCAGGGATCTTGAAGTAGGAGACGACTTCTGTGTCGCCTTCAGACCAGTATTCGCCATCTTCGTAGCCCTCGTAGAAAGCCAGAACGGTCGGCATGGTGAAAAACTGGTTCTCTTCTTTCTGGTCGACCACCTTTACGTCAAAGAATGACCAGGCGTTCTTGAGATTCGGCGTGTTAACCGAAATGCCGTAAAGGGAACCGGGCGCTTCAACCTTGAATTCTTTCGAGGTTTCGCCTTCGGTGAACAGCTGATTACCGAATTTGTGCTGCATTACCGGAGTGCCGCTCGAAGAAATGAAAAAATACATCAGCAGTGCCAGGCCGGCAGACAGCAATGCACCCTGCGACATTGCCGCGAAAGTCGGGTTGGCTGAAAATGGCTGGCAGCAGAATACGGTGGCCGGCTGAATGTTTTCGATTCTGAACGCTTCGCTGATTTCTCCCGTCGAAATGTATTCTCCCCAGAAGAATTCCTGTTCCTGGCCGCGCATTTCGATTGAATACATGTAAGGAGGGCAGACGCCGTCCATGTATCTGATCTTTTCGCCCTGCTTTGCCTGCCAGGTCATTTCGCCTTCCACATAGGAGATCTGTGCTCCGGCACTTTCGAACACCTTGAAGGCGCGGTCACGCACCGTAAATTTTGTTTTGCGCGGGCTGACAATTTCGACCGGGGTTTCGGGCAGGTCTTTGACCTCGTGCATCAACACGTAGTGCCCATCTTCATAACATAACCAGGCGTAGCCGTGCGTGTGCGAGAAGAGCAGATATTCAAGCCAGCGGTAGACCTCACCGTCTTCTTTCTGCTCGTATTGGATTACGCCGATGGTCGTGAACAGAACTCCCCTGAGTTTGGCGGTGGCTCCGACTTTGATGGGCAAAAACGGGCGCTTCTGGTTTAAAAACTTATGCAGAAGCTTGAATTGATCTTTGCTGTCGAGGCATGAACCACAATACTGGCAGACAATTGACCTGACGTTATGCCCGCCGCGCATCTCTATCGAGCCGCCGCACTGGGTGCAGCTGAGTTTTCGCAGTTTCAGAGGCTGGGTTGCGGTTGCCATGGTTAAACCTCAGAAATTTCGAACGGGTCGATCCAGACGCCACGGTAACATTCTATGCCGCCAGTCTGGTATTCGATAGTAAAAGACGCACGCTTGGGACCGAGAAGATCGATATAATCGTATTTCTCGCCGGGTATGGCCTTGAACGGCAATTCGCCCTGCGCTCCGATCATGGTTGCGGTATTCATTTCGATTACCGTCATACGGATGCGGTTGATATTCAAAACACTGCCAATTTTGAGGGTTTCGTAAGCCGGGACATTCAATTTGTCCTGGACAAGGGTTTCGATGGCAATTTCACCCTCGTCGACCGATACCCAGCCTTCTTTGCCGTTATCGCTTCTGACGAACCATTCATCCCACCAGCCGTCGCCATAGTCGTATCTGACGCGCCCGACTGGTGAGAAGCGCCAGTCTTTATGCTTAAAAGTCCGGCCAATCTGAAAAATACTGGGGGTATCGGTAAGAATCGCTGACTTACCGACATCTTCGAGCTTACCGTTCTGTAGAAAGCTGGTAGTGTTGCATGCCGGGCACACCAGAATCTGAGAAGATCTGGTAACCTGCGTGATCTGGTTGCCGCAGGAAGGGCAGGTAAGAGTGATGGCCATACTCAAAACCCCCGGCAGTTGATTTATGTCTTAATGATATAACCAATTCACGGAAAATGTCTACTGCTCAGGAAGCGTTGTCCGTAGAAGGTTGATCGGTTTCTGGTTTTTTGTCGTCGGCAAAGTCAGATGAGAGAAAACGGTGCAGCAGGCAGACCTGGGCTGGCAGAATCGTCAGTTCGCAGAACAGGGCAACGATGATCGTCATTGACAGCAGCAGGCCAAAGTAGATGACCGATTTAATGCTGGCGAAAACCATGAAGAGAAAGCCAATCGAATAGATCAGCGAGGTTGCCACAATGGCCGGGCCGGCTTCGCGAATACCATCTACGACAGCTGCAACCGGTGCAAATTTCGATCGTGAAGGATCATAAAACAGATAGAGAGCATGAATGGTATCGTCTACGACGATACCCATGGCGATTGCCGCAATGGTAACGGTGGCGATATCGAGTTTTATGCCAAACCAGCCCATAAAGCCCAGAGTGAAGAGAATCGGAAAGATGTTCGGAAGAATGACCAGTATCATGGCCTTCAGGCGCCTGAAAAGAATAAATATGGCCCCGAAAACGAAAATGAAGGCTGAGGCGAAACTGTTGATCTGGCTCCAGGTGACATAACTGATGATTCGGGCATATAGAGGTACGTAGCCGCCGAATTTCCAGGTGGTGCCGCTGCCGCCAAAATTTTTCTCGAGAATGGCCTGGGTTTTCTGTTCAAATTCATAAAGCCCGGCGGCGCTGATCATCGGAACTCTTACCGTCAGACGGGTTTCGCTGTAATCCGGGTTGTCGGTCATGTATTCGAGATCGTTGTCGGGGTCTGATTCATAGAGAAGCAGCAGCTGACTGACTGCTTCGTCACTGGCCGGAACCACGTAGGTTTCTGAAACCGGCCCGTCACTCATGACTTCATTCATCTTTTTGAGCACGTCGAGAATCGAAGCTGGTTTTTCCATGCCCGGAATCGCAAGAAGATCTTTTATGGCCTGATCGAGCCGGCGTAGAAATTCAACTTTCTTGATGCCTTCTTTCTGGCCGGTTATCAGACGTACTTCAAGCGGCAGATAATTGCCATAGTTTGCTTCGACCGCGTCGCTGTCTACTCTGATCGGGTTGCTTTCATGCAGAAAGCCCATCGAATATGTGTCAACCTGCAGTTTTGAAATGCCATAAATCGACATGGCCGAAAGAACAGCGACAATTACCAGAATATGCACATAGTAGTTTGGCATGCGCTGCATCCACCAGTTAACCGGAGCTTCGAAAGGTCTTCTAATCTGAACTTCTTCTTTAAGGTCGATCTGGCCGAGAATGAAAGCTGCGACAATCATCGAAACGACGTATTCGGCCATGCAGGCAAATGCCGCGAAGGCGCCAAAGACACGCAGAACGTCGAGCGGGCTGGTAACAAGGGCGAGGAAACCGGCAAAGTTGGTCAGCGAAGTAAACAGGCAGGGCGAGAGAACTTCGTAAAAGACATGCTCGAGACCCTCTTCACGGTTCTTTTTGACCAGAGCCGAATTGAAACAGTAGTTGTTGTAGGCATAAGCCACGTCTGAAACAGAAAGAATCATCATCAGCGTCGGCAGAACGATGGTGACCATGTTGAAGTTCTGCCCGAAAAGCCCATAGAATCCGAGAAAGCCCAGACCGCTGAAGAACATGGCGCCAAGCGCCATGAAAAGAAAAACCCATGAGCGATAAAGAATAAAGATCAGCGAAGCGATAGCCACATAGGCGACCGCATTGAACACTGCGCCATCCTGAATGCTCAGGCGATTGAGTTCGTTATACATGACACCCATACCGGCGAGTTTGAAGTTGAAACCGTTGAGTTTCTGCCGCATCGCCTCGATGATCTCAGGGCGTCTGCTGTCCATGTCTGGTGTTGCAACAGGTTCAGCGATGATTATTGCCCAGGTGGAACTGGCGTTTTGCAGAATACGCTGCTTGAATGGGTCATCCATAAAGCGCTGTTTTATTTTTTCAGCTTCTTCAATTGTATTAACCGGGCCGCTCATAAGATCTTCGATAATCAGTTCTTCGCCGCTCAGACCTATGAATGGTGAAAGACCAACGCTGAGTACCCGCTTGAAATTGTGCGTGTCGTCTTCAATTTCTTTCGATGCTTTATAAATGGCCGAAAGCATGGCCGGTGAAAACATGCCGTCGCGGCTGCAGTCGACCATTGCCAGAATTACTTCATCATTGCCGTAGCGCTTCTTGAATTCATTATAGGCTTCAAGTGCCGGGTCACCTTCGAGAAACCAGAGTTCGAGACTGTTGTCGATGCTGATGTTGCGTGAGAAATACAGGCCGCCGACCGAAACTATCACCAGCAGCGTGAAAAGCAGCCGCCGCCATCTGATGATGAACCCGGCTCCCCACTTGAAGTAAGCATCTGCGAACTTGGTATTCGACATCTCTGGTTCCTTTACTTCTGGAAAGTCTGTCTGCAGTGACTGATATTTCAGTAACAACACTCAGCACCAAACACTCTGTTGCTGGTGCTGAAAGTCAGATAGAATGAAAGTTGTGCAGGAAGTTCCGGCTCTGCTCTGTGGTCATGCGGTGTTTCGAGGTCAGAAAACCTGCCCGGTCAAATTTGCCGAGGAAGTAGATAATCATCTTTTTCCACCAGGGCCAGTCGTGGTTGACATCATAGCCCCAGAGGTCAAGTAATACCGGAACACCGGCGGCACTGAGATTGTCGCACATGTGAATTGCTTCGCCGGTCCACTCTTCCCAGGCGCCCTGGCCGCTGCAGACGATCAGAAGATTGTTTTTCAGCTTTTCGACGATATCTTTGCCTTTGAGGTCGGCACTGTAGCGCATCGGGTTGTGCAGATGCATTTCGTTGCTGTAAAAGCCCTGCATTGCAAATTCGATGTTGTAGCAACCGCTGAGAGCAATTCCTGAATCAAAAGCCTCTGGTTGTCGCAGAGCGAAATTGGCGGTATGAAAGGCGCCGAAGCTGCAGCCGTGGGCGATAACCCCGGCCCCTTCATGTCCGTCGTTCATGATGTGCGGAATAACATCTTCTTTTACAGCCCGGTCGTAGTCGTTGGCGCGTTTGACCCGCTCAACCGGATTGGTGCGGGCAAACCAGCTTTCGTGGTCGATACTGTCGATACAGTAGACCTGAATCTTACCGCTTTGAATGAATGGTGCCAGGGTATCGATCATGCCGAAGTTCTCGTAGTCGAAGAAGCGGCCTTCCTGAGAGGGGAAGACCACCATCGGCTTGCCGGAAGTGCCGTAAACAAGCATTTCCATCTGTCTGCCCAGAGCGTTGCTGTGAATTGTGCGGTATTCCCTGTTCATCAGGCCTCCCAGGTAATGTCGCGAATGACGTTCTTGAGTTCGTCGAGGTTGGCCGAGCGTGCCAGATAGCCCCAGTGACCCATGACTTCATATTCGATCGGGTTCATTGGCTGGCTGTGAACGATACGGTCGCCCCATTTCGCATAGAGCTGATCGTGAGAATATTTATACGGGCGATTGTGTTTGCGGCTGACAAAAGCGCAATGATAGCGGCGGGTAAACGGACGTTTCGGTTCGTGCCCGGCCATGATCGATGCCCACCAGTCGTAAACGTCGATGTCACAGGCAAAATTGAACATGTGAGTGGTCAGGCCTCCGGGGGGGCGCATGTTGATTTCGAGAGCCTGGAACTTGCCATTTTTCAGCCTGAAAAATTCGATATGGAAAAACTTTTCGCGCACGTCGGCGGCTTTGACGATGGCTCTACCATACTTTTCGAGTTCGGCAGGTATATCTATCAATGAGTAATACCAGACGTTTTCGTTGTTTTTGACGACCTTGTGAATGTCATTGCTGAAATAATGCGATGTACAGAACACAATGTTGCCGTCTTTGTCGGTGAGCCCGTCGAATGACTGCAGATCGCCGTCGACGAATTCTTCCATGAAGTAGTCGTAGCTCTGTTTGATTGAAAAGAAGTGTTTGAGATCTTCTTCATTGCGGATAGTGTAGGTATCGGCCGCGCCAACCCCGATGTCAGGCTTGATGAAAACCGGGTAATGGCCTTTGATGAATTCCTGGCACTGCTTGAGGTCTTTAATTACTATGCCTCTCGCTGCGGGTACCTGAGCACGTTTAAAAACGTCTTTCATCATCGATTTGCGTTTGATGAACTGCAGATTTTCTGATTTGGGGCCGGTAATATTATATGCATCGCGAACCAGAGCTTCAAGTTCTATCCAGGGTTCGAGATGTGATTCAACCCGGTCGATTTCGCCAAGGTGCTCTTTGAAAAAACCAGCCGCATCGACTACCTGCTGATTGTTTTCAAGTCGTTCAACACGGTAATGGCCGCTGAGAGACTGTCTTACTCTCGGGTCAAGAGCTTCGTCGGGCAGGTCTGAAATACCGAAGACTCTGACGCCGTATCTGGCGAGAGATTCGACGAACTGAGAGTAATGTGAAGGATAATGTGGCGAAATGTAGACGAGATTCATCGTTTTTTCTCCAGGCAATGATTTTACAGACATTTATACACCAAAACACCCATATCAGGAAGTGCCTTGAAGAGAAAAACAAAAAGGCAGTTACCGTTTTTTTAAAAATCCGTTATAATGGTCAAAAATGTACGCTCTTTAGCTCTCAGTAAGGAGAATTGATTATGAGTAAGAGAATACTGGCTGCGTTACTGGTTGTCATACACCTTTTGACGCTTGGCCCAAGCTGGGGTGCCGCCGCCACTACGACTGCGACGAAGCAGAAAAAGAAGCCGGCCACCACAACTACGGCCGCGAAGAAGAAAACTACAGCCAAACCTTCGACTAAACCAGCCGAGAAAAAAGAAACCACCGCTGCCAAAAAACCGGCGTCGACAAAAAAGCCGGCTACAACAGCAAAGAAGCCTGCCGGCACAAAACAGACTTCGGCTGCGGCAACGACAAAAACGACTTCCAAAGCTCTGACTGCTAATCAGCAGCAGGTTCTTGAACACCTGCAGATGCTGCAGGAAGTCTGGCAGCGCAAAATAACCCTTGAATTCCTTGCTGACAAGCGCTCCGATAAGCTTCTTGCCGAAATTCTTGCAGACTTCCCAAAGAAGCTGCAGAGCAATTTCGTCTCCAATATCCGTGGCGATTATCAGGCCGAATTCATGGCCAACTATGCTGCCAAATCAGACGAAGAAACCAGCCGCGCCTATGATATGTTCAAAGATCAGCCGGCCCTTGATCCGGCGCCCGGCGCGCCCATCAACCAGCCCCCCCCCCCCCCCCACCCC
>Ga0116148_1003016_pt1 | contig 15923 bp, 9 predicted proteins | sample AD_UKC055_MetaG_FD_89786 | JGI IMG/M metagenome (GOLD analysis project Ga0116148, IMG submission 89786) | Active sludge microbial communities of municipal wastewater-treating anaerobic digesters from USA - AD_UKC055_MetaG | ecosystem: Engineered > Bioreactor > Anaerobic > Digestate | place: USA... | reverse complement strand
TCCATCCGATTTTTTGATGACAGGGAAGTTCGCGCAGTGTGGAATGATACCGACTCCCGCTGGTGGTTCTCAGTATTGGACATAGTCGGCGTATTGAATGATCAGAATGACTACAAAAAAAACCGTAGCTACTGGAAATACCTCAAAATCAAGTTGGGTAAGGAAGGAATTCAGTTGGGTAGTGGCTCTAACCAACTGAAACTGATTGCTTCTGATGGAAAAAAACACCTGACTGACGTGATTGATTTGAATGGAGTAATCACGCTGGCTAAGAACTTTCCCAATACAAAGGCTAACCGCTTTATCGAATGGTTTTTGCACAGCGAAGAAACGATCGACGGCAAAAGCAAATCGAAAGCATACGCCTTATTTGAAAGTTCCTTCATCCAGAGCATCGAAGTTGGTACCGTAAAGGGACTACAGCAGATTCATTCCTACCTTTTTGGCGGGCTCTATGATTTCCCGGTCAAATCCGCACGAAAAACATCAGCAAAGGCGGATTCAAATTCGCCGCCGCAGAGTTCTTGGGAAACACACTTTCACAGATCGAAAACCTGCCGGAAAACTCGATTGAAAACATCATAGATAAATATACGGAAATGAATATTGCCCATCCTTTTATGGAGGGGAATGGACGAACTACCCGGATATGGCTTGATCTGATACTGAAGAAAAGACTGGAATTGTGCGCAGACTGGAGTAAAATAAACAAATACGACTATCTGGAGGCCATGAAACTCAGCGTCACGGACAATTCCAGATTGAAAAGCATCATTGCCTCTGCCTTGACCGGAGAGATTAACGATCGGGAAATTTACTTGAAGGGAATTGATTATTCCTATTACTACGAAGAAAATGAATAAAGGAAATAAAAAATGAGTGATTACAAAACCATCGCAGAGTCAAAAAACTTTATCGTACTCGATAAATATGTTAAAGAAGACCAGGCGAGCGAAAGTTATCAGACCGAAAGCGACCTGGAGCATGAACTTATTCAGGATTTACAAAATCAGGGTTATGAGTTTGTGCCCGAATTAAAAAACTCGCCCTTCATGTTGTCCAACATCCGCGTTCAGCTGCAAACACTGAACGCCATGCAGTTTTCTGATGGCGAATGGTCGCGCTATGTCGAGACCTACCTGGATAAACCAAGCGATACTGTAATCGATAAAACCAGAAATATCCATGACAACTATATCCATGACTTTGTCTTTGACGACGGACATATTCAGAACATCTATCTTGTAGACAAAAAGAACCTCGCCCGTAATAAAGTTCAAGTTATAAAGCAATTTGAAACAACCGGGACACAGACCAATCGATATGACGTAACAATTCTGGTTAATGGTTTGCCGTTAGTACAGATTGAACTCAAAAAACGCGGCGTAGCCATCCGTGAGGCCTTTAATCAAGTACACCGCTACAGCAAGGAAAGCTTCAATTCGGAACACTCGCTGTACAAATACGTACAGCTTTTCGTGATCTCCAATGGAACCGACAGCCGCTATTTTGCCAATACCACCAAGCGAGACAAAAACAGCTTCGATTTTACCATGAACTGGGCTAAATCGGACAACACCCTTATTAAAGACCTCAAGGATTTTACAGCAACCTTTTTCCAAAAGAAAACGTTGCTGGAAGTTCTGTTCCGCTACTCCGTATTCGACACAAACGATACCCTGCTCGTTATGCGCCCCTATCAGATTGCGGCAACCGAACGCCTGTATTGGAAAATACTGAGTTCCTTTCAAGCAAAAAAATGGTCTACGGCGGAAAGCGGTGGATATGTCTGGCATACAACCGGATCGGGTAAAACACTCACCAGCTTTAAGGCCGCCCGCCTTGCGACAGAACTGGATTGCATCGATAAAGTCTTCTTCGTCGTCGACCGGAAAGACCTCGACTTTCAGACCATGAAAGAGTACCAGCGTTTTTCCCCGGATAGCGTAAATGGCTCGGAAAACACCGCAGGACTCAAGCGAAACATCGAAAAAGATGATAACAGAATCATCGTTACCACAATCCAGAAACTCAACAACTTGATGAAAACCGAGGCGAGCTTGCCGATATATCAAAAACAGGTAGTATTCATCTTTGATGAGTGTCATCGTTCGCAGTTCGGTGAAGCCCAAAAAAACCTGAGAAAGAAATTCAAGTATTTTTATCAGTTCGGTTTTACCGGCACCCCGATATTCCCGGAGAATGCGTTAGGAGCTGAAACCACACAGTCGGTGTTCGGAACCGAGTTGCACTCATACGTAATTACAGACGCCATCCGCGACGAAAAGGTCCTCAAGTTTAAAGTTGACTATAATGATGTTCGGCCTCGATTTAAGGCCTTTGAATTGGAACAGGATGAACAAAAACTGAGTGCAGCGGAACACAAGGAAGCCTTGCTGCACCCAGAGCGTATTCGTGAAATCGCCCGGTATATATTGAATTCGTATAAGCAAAAAACCCATCGACTCCTTGCTAACGGCACAGGTTTCAATGCCATGTTTGCCGTAAGCAGCGTCGATGCTGCAAAGATTTACTATGAAACATTCCGCAATTTGCAAAAGGGTACAGAAAAACCGTTAACAATTGCGACCATTTTTTCCTTTGCTGCTAACGAAGAGCAAAACGCGGTCGGCGAGATCATTGACGAAGGCTTTGAACTTACCGCGATGGACTCTAGCGCGAAAGAGTTCCTGAACGCTGCAATTACCGATTACAATGCAATGTTCAAGACGAACTTCAGCACCGAGAGCAATGGATTCCAGAACTACTACCGAGATCTGTCTTCTCGCGTCAAGAAACAGGAAATTGACCTTCTTATTGTTGTGGGTATGTTCCTTACCGGATTCGATGCCCCTACGCTCAACACTTTGTTTGTAGACAAGAATCTTCGCTATCATGGCCTGATTCAAGCCTATTCCCGCACAAATCGAATCTACGACGCCACAAAAACATTTGGCAATATTGTTACGTTTCGAAACCTGGAACAGGCGACCATTGACGCAATTACCCTATTCGGCGACAAGAACACGAAGAACGTGGTTTTGGAAAAGAGCTACAAGGAATATATGGAGGGTTTTACCGATCTTGCTACCGGTGAAGCCCGTCGGGGGTATCTGGATGTCGTGAAGGAATTGCATGAAACATTTCCTCACCCGGACGAAATCGTAAAGGAAGCAGACAAAAAGGATTTTGTGAAAATCTTTGGGGAATATCTCCGTATAGAAAACATACTCCAAAACTATGACGAATTCGCCGGATTGCAGGCCTTTCAGTACCTTGATACTTCTGACATGCAAGCGGTTGAAGAGTTCAAAGCAAAGCATTTTCTGACCGACGAAGACCTTTCCGCAATGGCAGAAATCACGATCCCTTCACCCCGGACCATCCAGGACTATCGCTCAACCTATAATGACATACGCGATTGGCTTCGCAGAGAAAAAAACGCCAAGGATAAGGCGGGCTCGACAATAGACTGGGACGATGTCGTTTTCGAAATTGATCTCTTGAAATCGCAGGAAATCAACCTTGACTACATTCTTGAGTTGCTATTCGAGAATAATAAAAAGAAGAAAGACAAAGACTCTTTAGTTGAAGACTGTCGCAGGCTTATCCGGTCGAGCATTGGCAACCGCGCCAAGGAAGGTTTGCTGGTAGATTTTATACACAACACGAACCTGGATACCATACATGACAAAGCCGCCATTATTGACGCTTTCTTTACGTATGCCCAAGCAGAACAACAGCGTGAAGTGAATGAATTAATTGCAAAAGAAAAACTGAATGACGAAGCCGCTCGGCGATACATTTCTGCATCATTGAAACGAGAATACGCAAGCGAAAACGGAACCGAACTTAATGCAATCCTTCCTAAAATGAGCCCGCTTAATCCGCAGTATTTGACAAAGAAGCAATCGGTATTCCAAAAGATTACCGATCTTGTTGATAAATTCAAGGGCGTCGGCGGCAGGATCTGAAGAACTGCTTTCCCCCCTTATGGTTGAGTTGCGAGGTTAGAAAGAAGGTCAGCTGCGGGTACGGGTTTTCCGAAGAAGTAGCCCTGGTAGAGCATGTCGCCACGGGATGCAAGGAAGTCGGCTTGCTGCTCGGTTTCGACGCCTTCGGCAACTATTTCAAGCCCCAGGTTTTGTGCGACGGCGATGATGCTTTCGACTAAGGCTGCGTCGTTGGGTTCGTCGGGCGCATCCTGTACGAAGGACTTGTCGATTTTCAGTTCGCGCAAGGGGAGTTTTTTGAGGTACGCCAGGGAGGAATAGCCGGTACCGAAGTCGTCGATGGAGAAGACAAAGCCGAGGTCGACGAGTTCGTTCATTTTGCGGATTGCCACTTCTGTGTTGGAGAGGAACAGGCCTTCCGTTATTTCCAGCATGATGCGGGACGGGTGGAGCGAGTGTTCGGAGAAAAGGGCGATGATCCAGTCTTTGAAGCCGGGTTTCATAAAGTGGCGCGGGCTTATGTTGACCGAGATTCTGAAATTGTTCTGGGTATCCTTGATTTGGGTCATGGCGATGCAGGCTTTGCGCAGGACCCACTCGCCGATTTTGACTATCAGGTCCGAATCTTCCGCGATGGGGATGAAGGACCCGGGGGCGAGCAGACCGCGCACGGGATGCTGCCAGCGAATGAGGCATTCGGCGCCCACGACGGTGCCGTTTCGGGACACTTGGGGCTGGAGGTACAGCAAAAAGCCGTCTTCCGCGTTTTCTTCGGAAAGTTCCCGTTCCACGGTGAATCGTTCTTTGGCGTTCATGCCCATGCCGCATTCGAAAAATGCGCACTGGTTTCCGCCGGCGTCTTTTGCGCGATGCAGGGCGGTGCTTGCGCGTGCAAGGGCATAGTGCGGGGTGTCGCGGTTTCCTGTTGCGGTGGCAGACTCTTCCGGAAAGAAGGTGATGCCGATGCTGGCAGTTACGGGAAGGTTTTCTCCGTCTATAAGGAAGGGTTTCAGGAGGGTTTGGCGGAGCCGTTCCGCAGCACTGAGAATTTTCAGGCCGTTCTTTTCCGGGGTGTCGCCTTCCAGCGGCAGAAGAATCGCAAATTCGTCGGCTGCGGTACGGCCGATAAAGTCGATTTCGCGCAGGGCGTTTCGCAGTCTTCTGCCTGATTGCATGATCAGGTTGTCGCCGGCAAGGTTTCCGCGGGCGTCGTTGATTATCTTGAACCGGTCGATATTGACCAGCAGCAGTGCGTCGTGTGCGCTGTACCGCTCCATGTAGGCCAGCCGGTCTGCGATTCTGTCCAGCAGGTGCTGTCTGTTGGGGAGTCCGGTGAGCGGATCGAACATGGAAAGGTGCAGGGCTTTTTTTTCTGCATTGAAGCGGGCGGTGACGTTTTCTTCCAGGACGACGACGCTCTGCAGGGAGCCGCTTGCCATTACCGGAAAGGCGGTAAGGTTGTACACCGCATCGGGGGGATCGGTTTCCGTGCAGATGTAGGAGCATTCGTACTCCTTGCAGATACGGCCGCGGAAAGCCGGTTCGACCAAGTGCGTAAATCCCGAGCGTATGCAGCTGGTGTCGCGCAGAACGTTGAGCCGGGCAAGGCTTTCGTTTGTTTCGATTCGCCGGGCGTTCCGGAAGGAGTCGTTGGCGTCGGTCGCCTGGCCTGATGGGTCCAGGATCAGGATGGAGATGGGCGCCTGGTTGAACAGCGCAAACAGCAGGGCTTCGCTTGCGCCGAGCGCCTTGCGGGTAAGGTCCAGCATGATTTTGTTGGTTATTTCGGAATCCAGCCGTTCTACTGCGTTGGCCAGGTGGTCCAGAAAAATGGAATCTTTGACGACATAATCGCGCGCGCCGAGCTTCATCATGCGGACGGCAAGATTTTCATCGCCCCGCCCGGTAGAGATTATGAATGGCGGCATCGGGATTCCACGGCGTCCGGCGGTTTCGATCAGTTCCTGCCCGTCCATATCCGGCAGCATGTAGTCGAGTATGAGGATGTACGGCGGTTCGGTCTTGATCAGATCCAGGACACGGGCCCCTGTTTCGGCTCTTTGTGTCTGCCAGCCGTTGTCGAGCAGCTCGGAGGAAACAAGTTCGTAGATGCCGTCATCGTCTTCCGCAATCAGTATGCTTTTGTCGTTCATTCACAAGCCTCAGGTTCGCACAATCTGGAGGAACAGCCCGAGTCGGTGCAGGGTGTCCACAAAATTGGAAAATATAATCGGTTTAGAAACGTACAGGCTGCATCCGAGCTGGTAGCATCGTTCGACTTCGCGCGGATCGTCTGTGGTTGTAAGCATTATAACCGGTATTTCCCGAAGTGCGGGGTCTTCTTTGATACGTTTGAGCGTTTCGACGCCGTCCATGCGCGGCATGTTGATGTCCAAGAGGAGCAAAATGTTCCGGAGCTTGTCTTTCGTTCCCCTGGTTTGTTTTTCCGCGTCGAGATGGGCAAGCAATTTTTCACCATTTATAAACCTGATAATGTCGTTCGTTATGCCCGAATTGCGCAATCCTTCGATAATCAGTTCGGCGTGACCGTCGTCATCTTCTGCGATAAGGATTTTCATTTTATTTTCCGGAATGGCAGGCGGTGTTTTCATAGGCTCTCCGTAAAGGGTTCCGCAGGAAAGGTGACGGTAAAAGCAGACCCGACGCCTTCTTGCGATATCAGGGATACCGATCCCCGATGCTTGTCCATGATGCGCTTGACGATGCTCAAGCCCAGGCCTTCGCCCGCAGCCGCGGTGTCCGAAATCCGGTAGAAGACGTCCCAGATTCGGGTTTGATGGCGTTCCGCGATGCCGATTCCATTGTCCTGTATGGTATAGGATGCTTTGCGCTGGTTGTGCGTTCCGCTAATTGCGATATTCGGCGTCCGGTCCGGACTCCGGTATTTGAGCGCATTTCCCAGCAGGTTGGACACAACTTGGGAGACAAGATCGGCGTCTCCGTAGCACGGGGGCAGAGGAGCGACCGAAACCCGGGCATGCAGTTCTTCTATTTCATACGACATCGTATTGATGCATGCAGCGACAAGTGCGTTCATATCCAGTTCCTTGATAGACATTACTATTCGTCCGGTTCTCGATATGCGTAACAGTCCGTTCAGCAGGCTGTCCATTTTAGCGGTGTTGGACAGTATAAATTCCACCGAGCGGGGAAGCTTTTCCGCAAGCAGTTCCAGGGCGTTGGCGCGCCGGACGTTGTTTTCTCCGTCCAGATTCATGGCTTCGAGCTCTTGGGCAATCTGGGCGATCTGTTTGCCGAAGCGTGCGCTGAATCCCTGTATGTTAACCAAAGGCGATCGCAGGTCATGCGATGCGACGTACAGGTAGCTTTCCAGTTCGGCATTTTTCCGTTCCAGGAGGGCGTAGGCTTCTTCCAGTGCCCGGATATGCTTTTGGAGTTCCGGATAGTAGCTTTTGCGCAGGGATTTTTCTCCGAGCCCGATTATTTTTTCGCGAAGCTCGTGTACGGTTTCAGAGGGCCCGTTCATACAGCCTCTGTATGAGCTCGCTGTCCAGCGGCATGGGGTTTGTGACGGCGCAGGGGTCGGAAACGGCGTTTTGGGCAAGGAGGGGTATGGTTTCCTTCCTGACGCCGCGGGATGCGAGCCCCGGGGCGATGCCGACGCGTTCGAGAAGGCGGGATATCCAGTCTATGAGGGCTTCTGCAGCCTGCCCGTTTCCGAGCGCTTCGGTCGGGATTCCGGCTGCCCGCGCGACGGCGATGTATTTATCCCGCGCCCGGTCGAAATTGAGTTCTATTGCCGGGGCAAGCAGGAGCGCGATGCATTCTCCATGAGGCAGATCGAGCAGGCCGCCCAGGCTGTGCGCCATGGCGTGGACAACCCCGAGGCTCGCGTTCGAGAAGGCCATGCCTGCCTGCATGCTGGCATACATCAGTGCTTCGCGCGCGTTTTCGTTACGGGCATCCTGTACCGATGCTTCAAGGTTGGCGGCGATAACCCTGACGGCTTCGAGGGCATGGAGGTCGGTTATGGGTGAGCTGGCGGTAGAAACACAGGCTTCGATGGCATGGACAAGCGCGTCTATGCCGGTGCAGGCGGCAAGGTACGGGTTCATTGTTCGGGTAGGAGCGGGGTCTATCAGCGCGACGTCCGGGACGGTTGTCTTGCTGATGATGGCGAATTTCAGGTGCCGCCGGGTGTCGTTTATAATGGCAAACTGGGAAATATCGGCAGACGTTCCTGCGGTTGTGGGGATGCAGATGAGCGGAGGGCCGGGGATGTCGACGTTGTCTATGCCTTCAAAGCCGGAAACGCTGCCTCCGTTGGCGGCAAGAATGCCGATTGCCTTGGCGCAGTCCATGGGACTGCCGCCACCGACGCCGATGATAATGTCGCATTTTTTTGCACGGTAAAAGTCGCATCCGTCCTGAACCTGCACGTCGCGGGGGTTCGCTCTGATGCCGGAAAAGACTTCCGGAGAAAGCCCTGCGGCGGCAAGGCTGGCTCTGAGGGTGTCGACAAGTCCGGTGGCGATAATGCCGGGGTCGGTGACAATCAGGGGACGTTCCGAACCGAAGTTGAGCGCATACCGGTCGCACAGACTGGATGCGCCTTCCCCGAATACGACTTCCGGAACAACGAATTTCCGTAATTCATGCATGCTTCAATAGTAGTGCATGCATGAAGGCTCTGGCAAATTCCGGCTTGTGTTATTGCGACGGGCGCTTGTCGTGGATATAGGTGTACCGGGCAAAAAAGTATCTGCCGACACATCTGCTCATAAAAGCCTTGAACTTCCACTTGAGTGCCATTACGGAGATTCTCTTGCCGCGCGAGATGTCGCGGAGGCAGCTTTTGACGACTGCTTCCGGCGATTTGCCGTCGACAACTTTTGTCCGCGCTCCGTTCGAGGCGACCTGGGCGAATTCGGTGTCGACCGGCCCCGGGCAGAGGGAGGACACAAAAATGCCCCTGTCTTTGAGTTCTGCGGAAAGTGCGGTGCTGAAGCTCAGGACATAGGCTTTTGTTGCGGCGTAGACGGCAAAATTCCCCAGGGGGATAAAGGCGGCAAGGCTTGCGACGTTGATAATGAGCGCGCCCGGTTTCATGCGCGGGATGCACTCGCCGCACAGGCCGGTGAGCGCGAAGACATTCAGGTCGATCATTTCGAGTTCCCGTTCGAGCGGCGTATCTGCGAATGTTCCGTAGGTACCGAAGCCGGCATTGTTGACCAGCGCGTCGACGGCAATGTCGGCGTCCAGGAGCTTTTTGAAGGCCGAAACGCCGGTGCGGCCGGACAAATCGATGCTGTGGGTTACCGCTTTCATGCGCCCTTCAGATTCGATCAGGAGCGCAGTCTGCGCAAGCCGGTCTTTTCTGCGGGCAAGCAGCCATATTTCATCCGCGTTTCGCGTTCTGGAAAGCTGTACGGCGAATTCCCGGCCCAAGCCGGAACTGGCGCCGGTAACGATTATGATGTTCTTCATGGTATGATTGTACCCGTTTTACGCATTTGTAGCAATTTTTTGACAGAAAGCAAATATATCCCGTATACTGACGGCTGTGCAAAAAGTAAGACATACCCGTCGTCTGCTGCGTGCTTTGCTGCTTGCATCCGTCTTGAGCGGATGTGTGCTGACAGATGACGGATCTCCGCAGGCAGTGTTGTATCGTGGCCTCGTCGATTCCGGCGGGCGGACCGATACCATTGTGCTGGATGGAGCCTGGGCGTTTTGGCCCAATCAGTTTATATATCCGAATATTTCTCCCGACAATTACGACCGGTTTGCACACTTTCCGGAGTCATGGACATCGTATGTCCCCGAATCGTATCCTGCGTACGGGTACGGTTCCTACGCGGTAACCATAGCCGGGCTGAATCCGGCCCTGGAATATGCCTTCAGTTTTCCCGGCTACAGCTGTGCGGCCCGGTATTTTGTAAATGGACGGGAATTCTATACGCAGGGCGTTCCGGGAAACAACCGGAAGTCCGAACGGCCCGACTGGAAAACAGCGGTTGTTCCGCTGCCCGACACTAATTCGCGCACGGTGACGCTGGTGCTTCACTTGTCCAATTTTAACGATATGTATCCTGCATCCTCTTTGCCGATCAAGTTCGGAACCTACGACCGGCTGAACGTTATGCGCTATCGGGACCGGCTTTCCCATATTTTTCCGTTCGGAGCCATTCTGGCCATGGGAGCCTTTTTTATTGCCCTGTTTGTGTTCAATCGGCACGAGCGTTCGTGCTTTTGGCTGGGATTGTGCTGTTTTGTCTTTGCCCTGCGGATTACCTGTTACGAACAGTTTATTCTGCAGGATATTTTTCCCCGGGTTTCGGAGAATCTGATGTTCCGCCTGGGATACCTGACTTTTCCCCTTGGGGAAGCCTGTCTGGCAGGCTTTATTGCCACGCGCTTCCCGTTGCCCGGCGACCGGAAATACTACGCTGCAATCATCGGGGTTTCGGCAGCGTATTGCCTGGTAACGCTCTTTGCTCCCGTTTCCGTGTGTACGGCGCTGCTGGTTCCGTTCCAGGCGTTCACCGCGGTTGCCGCGCTGTTCGTGCTGGCCGTCGTAGTCCGTGCCCTGGCGGCGCGGCGCGACGGAGCGCTGGCCGTGCTTGCGGGGTTTGCCGTCTTTTTACTGTTCGGCGCGCATGACGTACTGGTTGCAAACCGCCTTGTACAGGGCGCCTTTCTTACCCACTTCGGCATGCTCGCGCTGACGGCAGCGATGGGGCTGGTGGTAGTTCGCCATTTTACGCGGGCGTTCAATACGGTGGAACATCTGAGCGCCAGAGTAGAACGCGTTAATGAATCCTTTGCGCGTTTTGTGCCGAATGAATTCCTGCATTTTATGGGTAAGACTTCGATTACCGAACTGTATCCCGGGGAAAGCGTGCGGCGCGACATGTGCGCAATGTATATCAGACTGGGCTACGATCCGGTGGTGTCGGACTCCGTCAACAAGCTGGCACTGCTCGAGCTGATCAACACGATTTTGGGACGCGTTACCCCGATTATCATTGAACACGGCGGATTTGTGGACCGCTTCTTGAACGACGGATTTACGGTTTTGTTTCCGGACGATCCCTGCCGCGCGGTGCGGTGTGCGCTTGCGCTTGAACAGAACATGGCGCAGCATAATACCGAACGGGGCGCCGAGGGGCAGCCCGACATCCGCTTTTCGGCCGGACTTGAACGCGGACCGATTGTGTTGGGGACTATCGGCAGCGAAAACCGGATCGAGCGGGCAGTGCTTTCGAACGTTCTGACGGTTGCCCGCCAGCTTGCCGTGCATGCTGCCTCGCGGGAAATCGGCATTCTGGTCAGTGCAGACGTCGCTGTTCCTCTTGGAGGCCCCGACCCCTGTGCGTGCTTTCTGGTTCCTCATGGAGATCTTAAAATCCGTGGTCTGGACCGGCCGGTGTCGCTGTTCGAAGCAAGGGCTCCGGCATGATCGATAAAACTGTCCCCCGGCTGCTTGCCGGAAGCTTGCCGTTTGTTGCCCTGCTCGGGATTATGGCCGCGCTGATGATTTCCGATCCGTCGATTCGGCGGGACCGGGTTCGGCAGACGCGCGCAGAAAACGGTTATGCGGATCTGTCCGGTGATCCGGACACAATTCACCGGGTTTCGGGAGTATGGCGTTTTGCCTGGAAGTCCTGGGACTTGTATCCGTCGTCGATGTTGCCGGTAGCGTATGCGCCCTTTCCGGGGTCCTGGGCTGCGCTTCCCGGTACGGAGCGGACGGGTTTTGCTTCGTACGGGCTTTCCCTTACCGGGCTGGACAGCGGGCGCCAGTATGCGGTCCGGATTGGCCACACGCTGTCGGCCTGCAACCTGCTGGTAAATGGCTCCCGGCTGGCCGGCGCGGGAAATCCGGGAACGAGCCCGGCTTCCGAGGTGCCGGGCTGGAATTCTCTGGTTGCCCAGTTTTTTCCGCGAGCGGATGGAACTGCCGATATTGTGCTGCAGATATCCAACTTTACCGACCGGCTGGGCGGTTCGAACGCTGCGGTGTACATTGGCGATGCTGCTCTTGCGTATTCGATGCTGGACGCCCGAAAACTGTCGGCGGCCTTTGTTTCCGCAGTTCTGTCTGCGCTTGGCCTTTTTTTCCTTGCCCTGTTTGCCTGGCGCCGCAAGGAACACAGTTTTTTCTGGTTTTCCCTCCTGTGTATTTTACTGGGCGTGCGAAGTCTGTGTTATGATGATTTTGTGCTTTTGGACCTGTTCCCGGCGCTGCCCTGGCCGGTGCTGTTCCGGATCGGGTATCTTACGTTTCCGCTTTCGCTGGTCTGTATTGCCGGGTATCTTGCTTCCCTGTTTCCAACACTGCTGCGCCGGTATGAAGCACTCGGGGCAGCGGCGCCGTTTTGCGCGTACTCCCTGGTTATTGTATTCGCGCCGGAGCGCATAACGGCACAGCTCCTTCCGGTTGTTCAGGTATTCGGATTGGGGTTTTTACTGTGGACGGTGTTCCTGCTGGTCAGGGCCTGCATCCGGAAGCTCGAAGGGGCTTTTTGGACAGTTGCCGCATTTTCTGCCGCTCCGGTCCTGTATGTGCACGACCTGCTGGTGTCCATGTGGGTGCTTTCCGGCATGAGCCTTACCCATTTCGGCATGGTGTTCGGGCTGTGCATAATTGCGCTGATGGGAATTTCGCGGTATTCGATGTCGTTCCGGAAAGCCGGCGCAATGTCGGCCGAGCTGCACATGATGAACCGCGCGCTCAAGCGCTTTGTACCGGACGACTTTCTGGGGCTGCTGAACAGCCATGACCCCGCATCTGTCCGCGCCGGAGATGCCTCGGAAGTCGAGCTTGCAGTCCTTTCTGCAAAAATCGGCTCGTTCCCGGTGCGCGTTGAAAAAATGGAGCCGGAGGACGTGTTCCGGTTCCTGAACAGTTTTCTTGCCCTGGTTGCGCCCCTGGTCCGCGCGAATGGCGGGGTTATCGCCCGCTACGACGGCGACGGCCTGGTTGCGCTTTTTTCCGGCGGAAGCGATGCCGCGCTCAAGTGCGCGGTGCAGCTCCAGAGCGCGGTTTCCGCCAGAAACCGGACAACCCCCGGCGAACAGCCGATCAGCGTGAGCATCGGAATTGATGCCGGCGCGCTTGCGGTAGGCACGCTGGGCGACAACGTCCGGCTGGACAGCGCCATTCTTTCGGACTGCCTCAGGTGCGCGCTCCGGTTTGAAACCGCATCCCGCGTGTTCGGCTCCAGAATTCTGATCAACGGCGCCGTATTTGCCGGATTGAGCGAACCGCTTTCCTGGTTCCTCCGTCCGGTAGACCGCGCTGAGTCGGATGGCATGGCGTCGTTCCTGTTCGAAGTCTACAACAACGACCCTGATCCGGTCCGGGACTTGAAGTGGAAGACCCAGGGCGACCTTGAACACGCAGTAATCGCGTACTTCGGGGATGAACCCGAGGCGGCAAAACAGTATCTGAACAATGTCCTCAAGACATTTTCCGATGATCCGGTTGCCCGGCATTATGCACAAAGACTCCAGATGCCGGAGACAAGATGATTTTACATGTTTTCGGTTTACTTAATACCAAAAAGAGCCGATACTGGAGATAGTGGAGAGTCTGTCGATAAAGGATAAAACGATGAAAAAAAGCTTTCTGTCAGGTATGTTCATAGTCCTCATTCTACCCGGTCTTTTTTCCCTGGGGAAAAAGGATACGGTGGAAACGTCTGCCGGGACGCTCGACAGCTGGCTTGAAACGGTTGACATTTCCGAAAAAAAACCAGGAAAGTACAATATCCTTGTCACTGCGGAAGATCTTGCGGGAAATCAGACTCTTGCCGGTCCGTACAATATGTTTATCGATCCTGACTCCGATCTGCCGGTTGTCCGGATAACGAACCCGCTGCACGACATGCGCGTCCCCGGCAATCTTAACGTGGTCGGTACCTGTCTGGACGACGACGCGGTAGACCATGTCGAAATCATGTTCGACGGCGGCGAGCCGGTGCGGGCCGAGGGCACCGAATTCTGGTCGTATTACCTTGACACGAACGGTCTTGCAGAAGGCGTACACATAATATCCGTCTACGGAGTCGACATTTACGGCGTGCAGGGGCGGCCCAATACCGTTATGTGGAACCTGGACCGAAACCAGCCCGAAACCCTGGTGCAGGACCCCGCCCAGATGGGCGCCCTGGTTTCCGGCAAGTTCCGCCTTTCCGGAATCGTAACCGACGGCAACGGCATCGAGCGGCTTTCGTATTCGCTTGACGGCGGCGAAACCTTTGAACCGGTCAAGCTTGCCTTTGACAAAAAAGAGCGGCAGTGGTCGTTTTCGTTCACCATCAATTCGCTCAAAATGGACGACGGCCCTTCCGTCTGCTGGTTCAAGGCCGAAGACCTCCAGGGCTCGATCGGCATTTACACATTCCTGTTTTTTGTAGACAACACGAAACCGACGGTCGACTTTATCACACCGGCGGCCGGCGAAAGCGTTAACGGAAAATTCTCGGTAACCGGATTCGCCAAAGACACCAACGGGATCGCGGCCGTGGGCTGGAAATACGGCAAGGAAACCGGTGTGTTCGACCTGGTCAAGGGAAACCCCTACTGGATCAAGGAATTCGACCTTACCGGCCAAAAGCTCAAAAATTTCGAAGTTTCTATTTACGCTACGGATATTGCGGGGAACACCTCGGTTGTCACCAGAAAAATACCGGTGGACCCGCTTGCCGACGTGCCTGAGCTGACGGTAACCGCTCCGGAGCCGGATTCTGTACAAGATGCCGAACGCGTCACGCTGGCGGGAATTGCACGCGACGACGACGGAATCAAGGAAGTCTGGTACTCGATCGACAAAAATCCTGCCGTCAGGCTCGATTCGGTCGGCGCATTCGGCGTTGAGCTGGACGGGCTTTCCTCAGGCGCACATGTGATAGAAGCCTGGCCGGTGGACCTTTCCGGCATCCGGGGGCCTTCGGTAAAAGTGCCGTTTACACTGGCAGGCAAGCCTCCGGCAGTTACGGTTGAACCGGTTGCGGCGCCGAACCGCGAAATCCATCCGGAAGCCGGCGCCAGGATAGCCGCGTCGGTTCAGTCGGATGCCGGGCTTGCTTCGGTTTTCTGGCAGCTGGACGGATTCCCGGAAACGCCGCTCAAGATCAAGCCGGGGGCAAAGGAAGCCCGGCTGGACATACCGGTCGGTTACGGGGTGCCCTTTGGCATCGTAACTGCGACGGTTCGGGCGGTGGATATCTACGGCCGCGAAACGTCCGGAACAACACAGTTTTACGTCACAAATCTGGGTATCCCGCGGGATACCCCTCCCGAATTTTCGGAGGAGACGCTGAGCTCCTCCGGCGACGTGCAAATTCCTGCCAGCGGAAAAGTTCCGGCGAGCGTCGGAACTGCTACGGTTGCAATAGAGAACATACTGCCGGCGGACGTCCGGTTTGAAAACGGGATGCTGGTTACGCTTGCCGGACCGCTTGCGCCAAAGGCGGAGCAGCTCAACGGCGCAATCAGCATTGGAATCGATTCGCCGGTGGCGGTAACCGGGGTTTCCTGGTCGCTGAACGGCAGCGCGCCGGTTAAAGCGTCTGCGGCAAAGACTCCGGAAGGCCGCTACGTTGCGCAGATTCCCCTGAAAGCGCAGCTCCCGGCTGAATGGACAACGCTCGAAGCGACGGTGACTTTTAAGGACCTTTCGACCCAGTCGGTGTCTGCTGTGTTCTGCGTGGTCCGGCCCGAATCTCCCGGCGGAACAAATGACGCGGAGCAGTTTGCCTGGGACCAGGCGGCAACGGATTCGGACGGCAGCATTGCGCTGTTCGACGGAGCGTCTGCAACAGGTCTCTACAACGGCAAGAACGACCGCGCCGCTGCTTCCGTTGCGTTCGAAACGCCCGTGGAAGGTCTTGAAGTCAGCCTGGAAAGCAATGTTGTGCGCGTGCGCGCGCATGCGGACGGCCGGTATCCGGACGTCGTGTGCGTTATTACCGATACGGC
>Ga0116148_1003013_pt1 | contig 15935 bp, 13 predicted proteins | sample AD_UKC055_MetaG_FD_89786 | JGI IMG/M metagenome (GOLD analysis project Ga0116148, IMG submission 89786) | Active sludge microbial communities of municipal wastewater-treating anaerobic digesters from USA - AD_UKC055_MetaG | ecosystem: Engineered > Bioreactor > Anaerobic > Digestate | place: USA... | reverse complement strand
GATTAAAAATTCTGGCATTACAATTCTTGTACAATCTGCATTTCTGAGGTGAAAAAATGAAGCGAATCGGTAGTTTTCTGATACTGATGGTTCTTCTGGTTGCTTTTATCAGCGTTGCCGGGCAGGCAAAAGCCGATGTCGAAAAGTATTTCGACAATATCCAGACTAATGTTTTCGACCCGGCTGCAAAAGTCAGATTTCTGCCCGAAAACGTTAATTCATGGTTCGCCCGCTGGCACATTCTCGATAATGCCAGAAAATCGATAGATGTTACTTATTTCATCGTCGAACAGGATATCTTCGGCATGAGTATGCTCGGCATGCTTTATAAAAAGGCAAAAGAAGGCGTTAAAATCCGCCTTATGGTCGACGCTCGCGGCACAAAAGGTCTTACCCGCAAATTCATCGGCCAGGATGTTCTGCAGGAAATGGTGAAATTCAAAAATGTGCAGATTCGCGTTTTCAACCCGGTTCACCGCAAACTGCAGGCACTGTTTGACGATCTGCGCAAAATTACCGCTTCGAATCATGACAAGATCATTATCGTTGATGATGAATACCTGATCACCGGTGGCCGCAATGTTTCGAAAAACTATTTTGTCGACCCGCGCGATCTTAAAACTGTTTATCGCGACACCGATATTCTGATTCAGAGCCCTAAAGTAGCCAATCAGGCCGGCCTCGCTTTTGACGAAGAATTCCGCAACGGCGGCACTTTCCAAATTTACAAAGATATTTTCGGCAATGCCGATACCATGAGCAAAGATCTTGAGCTTGCCTACAACACCATGCGCCGTTACATCACCGGCGGCGGTCTGTTCAAGGTTCCGTCACCGACCCTGAGCAAAGAAACCAATGAACTGCTCAAGAAATACAACGACGAGCTGAAAAATTACGAACGCATTCAGCACTACGCTTCGTTCCGCCTCTTCAACGGTGAGAGAGCCTACCCGACCAGAATACTCGACAAACATTCGATTCAGGGCTCGCGCAATGACATCACTAAAAACCTTTCAGGCCTGATGGACGCTGCCGAATCAGAAATCATCATCCAGAACCCCTATGTGGTTCTCACCGAAGAAGCCCGGGCCGCAATCAAAAGAGCCAGTGACCGCGGAGTGAAGGTAATCATTCACACCAACAGCCCGATGAGCTCAGACAGCCTGCTGACCCAGGCGATGTTCATCGGCGACTGGAAAGGCATTCTCAAAGACATGCCGAATGTGCGGATCTTTGGCTACAAGCTTTCAACAAAACTGCATTCAAAAGTATTCGTTTTTGACCGCAAAATTGCTGTGATCGGCACCTACAACATGGATTGCGTAAGCGAACAGATCAATTCTGAAGTGGTAGCTGTAGTCAAATCACGCCCGTTCGCCAACCAGGTTGCCGGCAAGATCATGCGCGATATCGAAGATTCTCATGAATACAAGATCAAAGTCGAACGCGACGGCTCGATCAAAACCATCTTCGGGCCCGAATCACATTCTGACAAGGCAGTCATCGATCGTCTGAACATGCTGCAGAAACTGCAGTGGCTCAGACCGCTCATCTGACCTCAACCGCAGATTTAATGCCGGGGCTGCTTCGACGAGAAGCGGCCCCGGTTTATTTTTTCAACCATCCCGGAATTTATTGCACTCAACCACGTGCCCATAATGATTACAGGGATAGACAACCATTACATTATACCCGTGCCTTTTGCCAGGAAAGCTACAGGCGCCGATATTATTGATCACTGCAGAAACAAAGTTGAACTGGTTCGTCGGCCCGGTCTATCAGTCGGGTTGCTTTTTCTCCAGCGATTCGCTTCGCTCACAAGCTTACGAAAAAGCAATCCCGACTTCTCCCCGTGCCTACTATTACAAACAATCCTGCTTTTGATTTGCAGTTATCAATAATCCTCTGTCACATTTGAATTTAAGGAGCGTCAGTTTGTGCGTCATCCCTGCGCTTGTCCGCGAAGGGTGAAAGCAGGGATTTAAGCTTGTTTAAAGCTAGATTCCCGCATTCGGGGTTGTCGATTCAACCCCTGAAAATGAGACAAAGAACCACAGTTCGCCACATAAGTTCATTTTCAGCTTTAGCAAGGTGTTAAACGCGGTTATTTTTGAGTTGACTTTTGCCACAATAAAGGTATCATATTTAGTGTTTGCAATTTTTTTCACGAAGCGAGAAACAATCCAATGACCAGGCTCGATAATACTCTGTTGAAAGCTGAACAAAGCGGCGATCTTTCGGTTGAAGAAATTGAATTCCTTCTCAGCCTTTCGGAACAGTCTGATCTCGAAAGACTGTTTGCGGCAGCCTATGCCGTTAAAGAACGTTTTGTCGGCAGGAAGGCCTGGTTCAGAGGCATCGTTGAATTCAGCAACATCTGCAGCAAAGATTGTTATTACTGTGGCATCAGGCGCAGCAACAGTAAGACCAGCCGGTTCCTGATTCCGGAAGAAGATATAATCAGGTCAGCAGTATGGGCCTGGGAAGCCGAATACGGCAGTGCGGTACTGCAGTCTGGAGAACGCTCTGACCCGCAGTTTGTCGACATGGTGGAACGGATAATCAAAGAAATCAAGCGACGCACCAACGGCGAACTGGGCCTTACTCTTTCGCTCGGCGAGCAGACTGAAGATACTTACCGAAGGTGGTTTGAAGCCGGTGCGCATCGCTATCTTCTGCGCATCGAAACCAGCAACCGCGATCTTTACAGTCAGCTGCATCCGGCTGACCATAATTTTGACGCAAGACTTGAATGCCTGGACCGCCTGCGCCGGGCTGGCTTTCAGGTCGGAACCGGTGTGATGATCGGGCTGCCAATGCAAACTTTGCGCCACCTCGCCGAAGACGTGCTGTTTTTCAAGCAGCAGGACGTCGACATGATCGGCATGGGTCCTTACATCTATCATAACGAGACGCCGCTGGCGAAATACCGTGAAGAGTGGGAAATCCCGACCGGCAAACTGCTCAATCTGGGGCTGAAAATGATTGCGGTTACCAGACTGGTATTGCGCGACGTTAACATTGCTTCGACTACGGCTCTGCAGGCCTTGCAGGATAATGGTCGCGAGCTTGGCCTGAAGGCCGGTGCGAATATTATCATGCCGAACACGACCGATACCCAGTATCGTGAGAGCTATCAGCTCTACGAAAACAAGCCCTGCCTCGACGAAAACGCCTCGATGTGCCGTGGCTGTCTGCAGCGACGTATCGAAGCCATTGGCGAAACCATCGGTTTCGGCGAATGGGGCGATTCAAAGCATTTTGCACTTCGCCAGAAGAGCAAACAGGAGATGAACCATGAAGCTGAGAATTCTGCTGATAATGACGGTTCTACTCGCACTCTCTCTAATTTTTCAGGAAAAAGCCCAGACTGCAGGAGGTGACCTTATGCAGGAAAAACGTCCTTTGACCGCGGAAGAAGAGCGCGTGATAATACATCGCGGCACCGAGATGCCTTTTACGGGCAAGTTTCTCAAGCACAAGGAAAAAGGCACCTATACCTGCCGCCGCTGCGCTGCCGAACTTTATCGTTCAGAGCATAAATTCGACTCAGGTTGCGGCTGGCCCGCTTTTGACGACGAAATAGCCGGCGCGGTCAAACGCAAGCCTGACCCTGACGGGCATCGGATCGAGATTGTCTGTGCCGCCTGCGATGGTCATCTTGGCCATGTTTTTGTCGGTGAGGGATTGACCGAAAAAAATCTTCGCCATTGCGTCAATTCGGTTTCTCTTGATTTCATACCTGCCGGGAGCAAAAAAAACGCTGAGGCAATCTTTGCCGCCGGTTGCTTCTGGGGAGTAGAGCATCTTATGAAGCAGGCGCCAGGCGTTAAAACCACTCAGGTCGGATATGCCGGAGGGCATCTTGAGAATCCGGATTACCGGAGCGTCTGCTCAGGCACAACCGGGCACCTGGAAGTAATCAGAGTAGAATTTGACGAAACAGTTACCAGTTTTGAAACTCTGGCCAAGCTGTTTTTTGAGATACATGATTTTTCGCAGACCGATGGTCAGGGTCCTGACATTGGCGAACAGTATCTTTCTGCCATTTTCTACGCAAATGATGCGCAGAAAGCAGTGGCAGAGAAGTTGGTCAATCAGCTCAAAAACATGGGACACCAGGTTGCGACAAGTCTGAGGCCGGCCGCAAAATTCTGGCCGGCTGAAGATTACCACCAGAATTATTACAGTAAAACCGGCAAGGCGCCTTATTGCCACATCAGACGCAAAATTTTCTGAGAACTACAGTATTGTGAATGCGAAACGCCCGGCTGAACTGCCGGGCGTTCTGTTTTATTTACTGCTGCAGGGCTGGCAACTGTCTTTAAATCCAAGTTTCCGGAGAAAGAACACTGCCGGGCACAGCCCGGTGAAAGCAGATTGAATCAGATTCAGCGCCACAAAAACTGTCAACCAGACGAACAGCGGATTTACATACCAGGTCAGATAAAGGCTCAGCAGAATCATGCTGCCGGCCAGAACGCGAATTGCATTATCAATAGTCATAAATATGCTCCTGTTGCTTTTTGTATTTATGAGCAATCGGCATGCCATTCATGCAAAATCGTTTTTTACCCTTCTGATAAAGAAGCCGAGACTACAATTTCGGCAACTCGCAATCATTCGTTCGAGCAATATTGCGCATGGTTGCGCAACATGCTAGCGTAACTTAACGCAACACAAAAAGGTGAGTTCAGATGAAAAACAATCCGTTTCTCCGCAGCATCAGTACTGCACTGCTTCTTGAGACAATGGCTGAAGGTGTAATGATGGTCGACACCGAAGGCAAAATAATGGTCTGGAACAAGGCAATGCAGGAAATGACAGATTACCCGGCCTCAGAGGCAATCGGTCGAACAACTGAGTGGCTCAGAGCGCCTGAGTGTGTTGGAGCCCAGCAGATTTTTTCACTTCTCAGCCCGAAAAAAACAGAAACATGCGTTACCGGCTGCGAGTGCCGAATGGTCGCAAAGAGCGGTGAGCACATTCCAGTCATGGTTAATGCAAGAATTCTTCGTGATGAGAATCAGAAGGTTCTGGGCATCCTGCAGACCATCACTGATTTTCGCCCGGTTTTCAACCTGCGCCAGGAAATTGCAGCAATGGCTTCGAAAATGCAATCGGAAGAAAATTTTCATGGCATTACCGGTCGCAGTCTGTCTATGCAGAAGGTTTTCCGATTAATTTCATTTGCGGCAGAAAGCGAAGCTTCGGTGATGATACTTGGCGAAAGCGGCACGGGCAAAGAACTGGTTGCCACGGCGATTCAAGAATTGAGCAACCGGCGGCAGAAACCGTTCATAAGGGTGAACTGCGGAGCGATCCCCGAGACTCTCCTCGAGTCAGAGCTTTTTGGGCATGAAAAAGGCGCTTTTACCGGTGCCATAAGGCAGAGAACCGGGCGTTTCGAAGCCGCAGACGGCGGCACAATTTTTCTAGATGAAATCGGCGACATCAGCGCCGCAATGCAGGTAAAAATGCTGCGGGTTCTTCAGACAGGCGAATTTGAAAGGGTTGGCGGCGAAAAAACCATCAAGGTGAACGTCAGAGTCATTGCGGCCACCAACAAAGACCTGATGCGTGAAGTCAGAGAAGGTCGATTCAGAGAAGATCTCTATTACAGGCTGCGTGTATTTCCAATCAATCTGCCGCCGCTGCGGCAGAGACCAGACGACATACCTCTGCTGGCCCGGCATTTTATCAGTCGTTTCGGCGCCAGAACAGGCAAGCTGATTTCGGGAATTTCGCGGGAAGCTATGAGCAGAATGGTCTCTTACCCATGGCCCGGAAATGTTCGCGAACTGGAGAATGCAATAGAATATGCATTTGTTGTATGCCAGGAAAGAATTATCGATGCCGACGACCTTCCTGGCGAACTTTCCCAGAATCAGGTGTATGAAAATGATGGAGACAATTCGGACCGGCTGCGCACCGGGCAAACATCTATTAAAAGTGTGCCGGATTCCAGAAAAGTTTTCGACAGGCTGAGCGGAAAAAAAATTCTCAGATCAAAAAAAGAGCTGACCGGATTACTTGAAAAAAACCTGTGGAACAAGGCTGAAGTTGGCAGATTGCTCGGAGTAAGCAGAACTGCAGTCTGGAAATGGATCGAAAAGCATGGGATAAAAAGTGCCCCAGAAGATTGACGCATTGTGTGTACATTCTTACAATTTAGAAATATTCTCGACAGGAGTAATCAGGATGAAAAAGCTCACTGCAGCGATAGCGGTTTTTCTGGGCATGATGGTCGCAGGCACGGCAATGGCCCAGGAACTTACCCTTTTCACCATGCCCTCACCCCGCAAAATCAACTGGTCAAGCCCACGCAGCCTTTTGAACAGTGCGGTCACCAACAATCTGACTTTTCAGCATCGATCGCACAAACATGCGATCGGGCACGTTTTTATTCAACTCAGCCATGAAGGCCGTAAAGAACTTATTCTGACCGGCAGTGTTCCGTCGCCTGAAGACAATTCAAATGATCTGGTACTCAAAAAAGGCTACGGTCTGGGCATTCTTTTCCACGGCATGGCCGGGCGCCTCGAAAAAACAGAAGATCTTCAGGCCGAGATTGTTGACCGTTTTGAATCAGGTCGCATTGCCTACATCAGGTTCAAGCTCAACGATGCCAACTACGACCGCCTGAAAAAATATCTCGAAATTTACCGCAAACGCGGTTATGGCAATACCTACAATGGCCTCAACCGACCAAGAGAAGGTCTCGGTGCCGGCTGCAGTGCTTTCGGCATAGCGTTTGTCGAAGTGGCTGGTCTGATGCACCCGGTCTGGAGAGAAAAGTGGCCGGTTTCGGTCAGAATCCCGAATACTCTTATCGGTGGGCCGCTTACCGGCAACAAGGTTTCACCCTGGAAGGTTCTGAAAGCCGGCAGCTGGGCGAAGGAATCTGAACCACATCGCGTTCTGACTCTTTATGAACCTTATTACATCTATGAATGGATTCTTGAAGAATGGCGCCGGGAAAACACCGCAAAAACCGGCAGAGTCAAACTTCTGAAACGCAAAAACGCTTTCGGTCTTGAATACGACTGCACACATGTTGCTCCACCTGAAGAACCGATGTTTCAGGGTGCTGCTGCCGAAATCGAAGACGACGAATAAGCCTTTATAAAAAACCGGCTGTTCCGTGATGGAACAGCCGGTTTTTTTTGCGTCAGACTCAGTCGCTGACGGGCGCCTGGCTGTTGATTTCGTCGCGCAGAGTGCGGCGAAGAACTTTTCCGATTGCGGATTTTGGAAGAGCCTCGCGGAATTCTATATCGCGAGGCACTTTGTAATTAGCCATATTTTTGCGGCAGAAATCGATTAGTTCGTTGCGATCAATAGTCTGACCATCGACCGGAACGACGAAAGCGCGCGGAACTTCGCCGCGGGTTGCATGTCTGGCGCCAACGACCACGGCTTCTTTGACCGATGGGTGTTTAAAGAGAACTTCTTCTATCTCGCGGGGATAAATATTGTAACCGCCACTGATGATGAGGTCTTTTTTGCGGTCGGTGACAAAGAAGTAACCCTCTTCGTCGCGGTAGCCGATATCTCCGGTGTAGAGCCAGCCGTCACGCAGAACCATTTCAGTCTGGCCGGGCTGCTGAAAATAGCCCTTCATGACCTGTGGCCCGCGAATGACGATTTCGCCATGTTCTCCCGGTGCGAGTTCTTTGACACCGTATTCGACATCGACGATACGGGCTTCGGTAGAGGGTATCGGCAGCCCGATCGACCCGGCCTTGCGATTCCCGAAAATCGGGTTAAAATGGGTTACCGGCGAGGTTTCGCTGAGGCCGTAGCCTTCGGTGATTCTGGCGCCGGTCTTTTTCTCGAACAGCTCCATCTGACTGACGGGCAGAGGAGCTGACCCGCTGATTATCAGTTTCAGAGTCGAAAGGTTATAGGAATCTATATCTTTCTGGCTGAGGCAGGCGCTGAAAATTGAGGGAGCCGAAGCCATGCAGGTAATCCCTTCGCTGGCGATAAGCGTCAAAAGTGCCCTTGGCGTAAAACGCGGCAACGGAATCATGGTTGAAGCGAGAACGACTGGCAGAATAATCGTGACGGTCAAACCGTAAATGTGAAAATAAGGAAGAACGCCGACGAATTTTTCCTGGCCGGACTGGAGAACGTGAAACATCTGCTGACTCTGAATTGCGTTTGAGAAGAGGTTGGCGTGTGTCAGCATGCAGCCCTTTGAAATACCGGTGGTGCCGCCGGTGTATTGCAGAAGCGCCAGGTCTGCGTGCGGGTCGATATTTTTACAGCTGTAGCCATGATTGTCTTCGAGAAGCCTTGCCCATGGCGCAATGCGAGCGCTTTCGGGAACAATCGAAGTGCCTTCTTCGGAAGCCGGAACGACGAAAACCTTTTCGACACCGGTGTGTTCAAGAATGCCAGCCACTTTGGGTAAAAGCAGATCATTGGTGATGACGAACCTCGACCCGGAGTCATTGAACTGATGCAGCAGTTCGGTTTCAGAATACAGCGGGTTGGTCATGACGCCAACGGCACCGGCCCTGACAATGCTCCAGAATGCAACGACAGTCTCGCTGCAGTTCGGCAGAAAAACCGCAACCCGGTTTTGTTTTTCGAGTCCGTGAATTCTCAGGTTTCCGGACACGATCTCGGTCAGACGATCGAATTCTCTATAGGTAAGTTGCTGACTTCCCTGTTTTAAAGCAATATTTTCAGGGAAATTTTTAGCCGCTTCAATGATGAATTCGTGTAAAGGGCGTTTTTCAGAAGGAATTTCGTGTGCCACAACAGAATCGTAGGAACTCAACCAGCATTTATCTACCATTCAGGCCTCCTGACATTTCGTGCAGTCAGAATAAACCGTGGCGGTGCAGGTGCGCAAGAATTTTGTTTGACTAACGGCGCAAAAAAGATATAGTCTGATTACGCACATCGTAATTTGTGTGATTTTTTGGCCGGCGCTGCCGGATTTAAAGGAGCCATAATGACTACCGTAAAAAAGGGCGACCTCGTATTTGTACACTACACCGGCAAGTTTGATTCCGGCGAAGTTTTTGACACCAGTGCCGATGGCAGCCCTCTGTATTTTATCGTTGGCGAAGGCGACATCATCGAAGGTTTTGAAAAGGCCGTCGTTGGCATGAAGGTGGGCGAGAAGAAAAGCATTCACCTGACTCCAGCTCAGGGCTATGGCGAATATTCTGAAGATCGCGTTATCAGCACCGACCGCAAAAATTTCGGTGACGATTTCGAGCCCGAAATCGACCAGCAGCTGGCACTACAGCTTGAAAACGGCGAACGGGCCATTGCTACCATCGTGGACTTCAATGACGAGAGCGTTACGCTCGACATGAATCACCCTCTGGCTGGCGAGAACCTGCACTTCGACCTTGAACTGGTCGACATCAAAGACGCTTCAGAAATGCCACAGTCATCATGCGGCGGCGGCTGCTCAAGCTGCTCAGGCTGCGGTCACTGATCTCTTTTCCGGCTTAAAGCTTAATACGACCCCGGGCTCTTTGCCCGGGGTTTTATTTTTACGGAATTACCCAGGCAAAAACGGCTTCACACCTGAATTCATCAATGCAACATTTCCCGCCCAGGCAGCTGAACCTGCTTTACCGGATGGTGGCGCTACAGTCATGACCTTTCTTTCCAGTCTGGAGGCCCAGGAGGCGGTTATCATCGAACCGCTGCCGGCAGCAGCCTGAACAATGACTACTATTTCGGCCATGGCTGCGATAATACGGTTGCGGGTCGGAAAAAAGCTTCTGACCGGTCGGGCGCCGGGCAACAGCTCTGTCATCAATGCGCCGTTCTGGCGGATGTCAGCAAAAAGGTCGGCATTAGCGGCTGGATAAATCACATCGAGACCGGTACCCAGAACCGCAAGCGTATAAGCGCCAGAATTCAGAGTTGTTCGATGCGCAACCGTGTCAACGCCTGAAGCACCGCCGCTGACAATTGCGAAGCCCTGAGCGATCAGGCAGCGACAGATTGATTCTGTCAGGGCAGCCGTTTCGGGCTCAATGCTGCGGGCGCCGACGACGGCAGCGAATCGGCGTTTCGGAATCAGACTGGAAGCAAAAATAACCGGGGGTGGTTCACCGAGATCTGCCAACTGTAGCGGGTAACCCGGTTGCGAAAAATACCAGCCAAGCAGTTCACCTGAACGCACAAGCTTGATTGCCGTCGCAGTTGAGCTGCGGGTCGAAGCTTTTTTAACGCTGACAGCAGTGAGTACCGGCTCTGTCTTGAGATAACTGCGCCAGTGGCGAAGAGCTGCCGAGGGCGAACCATGCTCTTCGACGATTCTACGAAAGGTTGCAGCACCGACACCCTTAAGCCGACTCAGTATCAAAGCGGCAGCAAACTCACGCATATTTTTCCCCTGCAAAAGATTTTTACGATTATCTGGCAGCATAGCGATTTTTTGCGACTGCGGCAAGCCCCCAGTCAGGGTTAGGTTAAAAGTTGACCTGAAGCCGATTTGATGATATAATCGCTCTATCAATTTTAATTTCCAAAGGAGATTTCTATGGCAGAGTTGATTCTTAACGCTGAAGTAAGAAACAAAACAGGTAAAGAGAACGCAAAAAAGCTCAGAGTCAAAGATTTGATTCCGACTGTTGTATATGGCAAGGATTTTGCCCCGGTACATTGCGCGATTCCGAGACTGCAGATTGAAAAACTGCGCAAGGTCAATCGTAATTCTCTGATCGACCTTCAGTTCTCAAACGGTGGCAAACACACTGTTATCGTCAGAGACACCCAGAAACACCCGATCACTCACAGCTACGTGCACGTTGATCTGCAGGCCGTTTATATGGATAAACCGGTCAGAGTCGATGTCGACCTCGAATATGTTGGCACTCCGATCGGCAAAAAGAGCGGCGGCATCTTCACCACCATGTGCAAACAGGTTAAGATCGAATGTCTGCCTGGTAAGATTCCCGAAGTGATCAAGCTCAACATCGACGACCTCGATGCCGGCATGTCACTGCACGTTTCAGACATCAAAGCTGGCGACTTCAAGATCGTCACCAGCCCGAAAATCGCTCTTTGTCAGATTTCGCAGATCAAAGACGAAACTGAAGGCGCTGCTGCTGCAGCTCCTGGCGCTGCCCCGGCTGCTGGCGCTGCTGCTCCGGCTGCTGCTGCCGCCCCTGCCGCTGCTGCTCCCGCTGCCAAGAAGGCCAAGTAATTTTGGTTAAAGAATACTGGTTTTAACAAGACAGGCCACAATAGCCCCCGCAAGGGGGTTGTTATGGCCTTTTTATATCGACCTGATACTGGCAAACATTTTTTTCAGGAGTCAAAATAGATGAGTAGTTTCGAAATAGGTTCTCCCATCGTCCACCCAATTCATGGTGCTGGAATTCTCAAACAGATCGACAAACGACAGGTGAGAGGGAGGCTTCTGAGCTACTACATCATCGATTTCCCATACAGTGACCTCGGTCAGGTAATGGTACCAATCGATATGGCTGATAAGGTCGGGTTGCGCGTTATAAACAATCATTCAAGCATCGATGAAATATTCACCTCTCTCAGTGAAACTTTCACTGAAGAAGAAGAAGAAGAGAGCAAAAGTTTTCATCAGCGCTACCGCGATTATCTTGAAAAAATCCAGAGTGGTGACCTGATTCAGGTTGCCCGGGTTTACCGACTTTTGTGCCGACGCAGCATGATCAAACCCCTCGGAACCAAAGACAAGGCCTTGTTTGAAACGGCGCGGCAGCTTCTGATCTCAGAAATCGTCTTTTCTAAAGACGTTGTCGATTCTGAAGCCAGCGCCATGCTCGACGAAGCAATGGAAGACATGATCTTCTGACGATTTGACGCTCATCAGACAGGCTGCCGCCATGCGGCAGCCTGTTTTATTTTGTCTGCCATCCGACAATTTAGTATAATAAAAAAATGCGACCTGACAAAACAAAACAGGCACAGGGAGAGAGGCAAAATGAAGATTATCGATACACCGAAAGAAGTCTGCAGGTGTCGCGGTCAGCTGAGCTTTATAAAAGACGCTCCATATCAGGCAAAAGCAAAATTTGTTCCACAGGATCAGATCTGGCAGTGCCGAGTCTGCGGTCGTTATTATCTTAAAACCTGGCGATCGGCCAACATCGACTACTATACAGAGGAAGCGGATTATGATGCTTTTTTTGATGAAATAACCACCGATCACCATCTTTGCATTCTCTGTAGTGGCACCAGAGAAAAAGCCTTTCCGGTATTCAGCGGCCAACCGGTCTGCAAAAAATGTTACTTTCTGCAGGAGTGGTCTGACCGTTTTAAATCTGGTCGCGAAAAAACTTCGCAGCCAACCGACGCTGAAATGACCGAATTTCTCGATGGAGAGTATGCTTTTGAAGCAAAACTCTCAATCAGGTCGGCTGAAATATTGCGGCCTTTCGCAGAGCGCGGTTTTTCGCTTGCCGAAATGCATCTGGGTGAGCTTCTTGAAACGGGCCCTGAAGGTTTGAGAGACCGCCAGACAGCGGCAACATATTACCAGAAGGCTGTTGACAAATGTGTTCCGCGCGCCTTTTATCTGCTTGGCAGAATTTTTCAATCTGACGAGACTTCTTCTGACAGCCTGAAAAATGCCTACAAATTTTTCAATCTCGGGGCTTACTTCGGTGATACCGACTGCCCTCCTGCCCGCGAAAAAACGGCTGCAAAGCTGCCACTGGCGGATATTATCAGCGCTCAACAGGAATCGGCCCAGACACTGCACAACTGCTGGCCGGCCAGAGATTGCCGACAGAAAATTCTGACCAACCTGAGAAATACTTCGGGCCAGATGGAAGGGGAACTGCGTTATGCAGAAATGCTTGAAGGTACAGGTTTTCAGCAGTTTCTTCTCGACTACCACGAATCAGAAAATATCTTAAGAAAGCTGGCAGAAGACGATTTTTCGCCAGCACAGTATGAGCTTGCGAAAAGATTGCGCGAGGGTAAAACTGTACCTTCTGATTTAGAGTTCGCGGACAACCTTCTGAAGAAGGCAATTTCGCGTAATCATCTTCAGGCAATCGAATATGCCTGGAACGAAAAGGCGGCCGGCAGACCGACCGATATAGAACTGGACTGGTTGACGACCAGATTCATGGGCCTCATTGATTCGGGCAACACTGCGGCAATATTCATCTGGGGATCAATTAACCACCAGGCCCGGGGAATTGCAGAAAACCCTGAAGAGGCCTGGAAATGGCTCAACATTGCCCAGTTTTCCGGCGTACGGCTTTCTGCCCCAAATCCGCTTGCCTGTCTCGAAGCCAAAATGACAGCTGAGAAATGTTACCAGCTGTTCAAAGAAACCGTCAGATGGCTGGAAATACATCATTCCCAGCTCGCAAAGTGGTCTCAGCTGCAGATATTATTCCGAAGCAGATTAACTGAAAAACGTCCGGAAAAATGGTACGAGCTGGGAATGCTTTTTAAAAGCGGCGCTGAAGGCTTTCTTCGTGCGCCGGTGCTTGCCTGCGGCTGCTTCAAACTGGCAGCCCAGAATGGCAATTCTGAAGCCGCCAAAGAGATCGAAAGTCTGAAAAGACTGGTTCCGGAATGGCTGATAGAAAAATCTCAGCACGCCGCAATGCTGATGGAAAAAACCGGTTATTTACCCTCGTCTGATGATTAGAACTGCACCAAAACGACTGCTACCAATTTAACAAGGCGGGGTATCAAAACCAATCGACATGGAGTGAAGATTTATTTCAGGAATTAACAGGAATCTGCCGAATCCTATTAAAGAGAAGGCAAACAATGAAAAGAAGATTCCTGTTAACTGCAGTTGCTATTCTGGCACTGTTTCTGCCCGGCACCAAGGCGTTTCTAGCCAGCGGCAGAAACGGAACCCTGATGCACGGTGCAATGGCCCCCGTCGATGGCCGCAAAGGCGAGGTCAATTTTTATTCGCTGCTGAACAATTCTGGCCGCGAATATCAGTCATGGGTTCGTGACGGCAGAAGCTATCTCAACCGCCGCGAGTATGAACAGGCAATCTGGGCTTTCAGAAAAGCAATCGAGCTACGCCCGGCCGCCGAAGAAGCAAGATTTCTGCTTGGGTGCGCTTACGAAAAACGTGGACTTGAGGGTCTGCCTGGCGACCAGACTGACTGGGATCATCTTGCTGCAAGAGAGTATATTGCTGCCGTCGAGCTTGCCGATCATCTTCCTGCACGCTTCAATCTGGCGATTCTGCACCGCCGGCATGGGCGTTTCGAAGAGGCACGGCGGCATCTTGAGCATATTCTTCTGATCAAGGATTCGGGAGCGATCGGCCGCAAAGCTTCTCAGGAGCTCGGTGCCCTGTTTCATCAGGATGTCAGGCCAAGAGGTATTTCAAGCAAAGTGAGGGACCTGACCTCACGATGATCAATAAAAAATTCATTAAAAAGGGTTTTTTAACGCTTTCTGTATGTCTTGCCGGGCTTTCTATAAGCAGTTTAAACACTTCGGCAAGCAACGATGGGGTTGAAGAGCGACTTTTCAAGAACATCGAAATTGCCGCGCAAAAGGGCCAGCTGAGCACCGCCAAAGAAGACATTCAACGTGTTCTAAGGCTCAATCCAAAGCATGCCGGCGCGATTTTTTTCGCTGGCCAGTATTCTTTCGATGCAGGCAATTTTGAAAATGCAGCCAAATTTCTCAACCGCGTCGTGAATCACCCCAAATACGGAACAAAAGCAAGTCGAATGCTTGCCGAAATGCGCTTAAATAGCTTCAGAGGCAAGTTCAAGGAAACACTCGAAGTTTATCTCGCTGGTGAATCTTTCTCACAGGCTTTTCAACTTTGTGAAGAAGCGCTTGAGGCAATGCCCGACAACAAAGAAATACTTTATAAAGCCACTTATATCTCGTGCATGCTGGGCAGGCAGGAACAGGCTGAGCGCTTTCTTGCCGGCTACGGAAAAGCTGCCGGAACTGGCGCAGCCTATGCCGAACTTCAGGCTTTTGTCAGCGCCTGGTTTGGTGATGGCTATGACCCGGAAACGGTCCTCGATCAATTGCTGACCATTACCAGCCGTGACCTGTTGACCCCACCGGTCAGAAAAAGAATCAAGGACCTCATCGTCAAGACAAGAGCTGCCGAAAAGTTCGAAGCTTTCATCAAAAGGGAAAAACAGGTGCCTGGCGCCGACACCGGGGCTCTTGAACGCGAATTTATAAGTTTTCTCATTGAGAACAAGCAGTATGAGAAGGCTATGGAACATGTTAACCGGCGCCCAATCGATTCAATTGACGACAACCTGCTTTATATAAAAATTCTGGCTCTTACCGGGCAGGAAAAAAAGGCAATGAGCAATGCCAGACACCTTATATCTGCCGCTCAGACTGATCTGCGCACCTATCAGGCATGGCTTGAAGCCTGGATGGCTTATGTTGAAAAAACCCAGCAACCACCAGATGGCGAAGATGAAGGTGGCAAAAACTTTATTGAAATGGCAGACGAGATTCTTGCCCGTCTTAAGCCAGACAAACTTGTTACCTCGAACTCCGAACTGCTGATCAACCTTTTGCGTCTGGCAGTCATGATCGACAACAGCGAGCACATTAAATTGATAAAGCCTGAGGCACTGCGCATTCCCTACAATTTTGAGCTTTCGGCGCTTTTAATCAAGACATGCGACGAACTGTTGATCTTCAACAAGCCGGAACTGGCAGTTGAACTGCTTGAAAGTGCAAGAAATCAGCTGCCCGAGAACCATAATCTGCACATCAAGCTGGCTGAGATCTACCTTTCGGCCGACCCGGCCGTCGGCGCCAAAATTCTTGAAGGGGTTCTTCTTGAAAAACCTGATCTGATGAGGGCATTTCTGCTGTGGGCAGACTGCATGAATCTGTCAGGGCAGGCTGCGAAAGCTGAAGAGGAAATTCTCAAGCGCCTCGCCGACAAAACGATAAGTGAGGTGGCCAGAAGACAGCTCAACGCCAAACTT
>Ga0116148_1003009_pt1 | contig 15942 bp, 18 predicted proteins | sample AD_UKC055_MetaG_FD_89786 | JGI IMG/M metagenome (GOLD analysis project Ga0116148, IMG submission 89786) | Active sludge microbial communities of municipal wastewater-treating anaerobic digesters from USA - AD_UKC055_MetaG | ecosystem: Engineered > Bioreactor > Anaerobic > Digestate | place: USA... | reverse complement strand
TTCGGGCACGAGAAGGGCGCCTTCACCGGCGCGGACCGCCAGCGCAAGGGCAAGTTCGAGCTGGCGGACGGCGGCACCATGTTCCTGGACGAGATCGGCGACATGAGCCCCGGTCTCCAGACCAAGCTCCTCCGCGTGCTGCAGGAGGGGGAGTTCCACCGCATCGGCGGCGACGTGACGATCAGGTCGGACGTGCGGCTCGTCACCGCGACCAACCAGAACCTGGAGGAGAAGATCCGCAGGGGCGAGTTCCGTGAGGACCTGTTTTACCGGATTAACGCCCTGCCGATCCACGTGCCGCCCCTGAGGGAGCGGCGGGAGGACATACCGCTTCTGGCCCAGCACTTCGTGAGGAAGCATGATTACGTCGGGGGCAGGAACATCGAGTTCACGGTTTCCGCCATTCGCTTCCTTGCCTCGCTCGAGTGGCGTGGCAATGTCCGGGAGCTGGAAAACTTCATCCACCGCATTCTCGTCATGACCGATACGGACACCATATCCGAAAAGGAACTGAAGGCCATGTGCGAGAGAGCTGACTCGACGCGGATGATGGACTACTACTCGACCCTCAAGGCCTACATCAATGAGGCGGTCAACGCCGGCTGTGATGTTGCACAGGAGATGGAGCGGATTGAGCGGGAATTCCTGGCAGAAGCGTTCCGCAAGTCGAGGGGCAACATACGCAAGACGGCGGAGATTACCGGCCTGCCAAAATCGACACTTTTCAACAAACTGCAAAAATATCACATAACCGATTAACGGGCCGGGGAACCGCCTTCCGGAAAAATTCCATATATCACGGTGCTTTCTTTTTGTCCGAAATTCGGGACAGGTGGGCCTGCTTTGGGACATGGGCGGTCCTATGACAGGCCCGCAAACGTGTGCGGGCCTGCGAAGAGTTGAGCCAGGCGAACGGCATATCGTTCAATTTGATTTATTCCATTAAAAAAAGTATGTAGTGCACATGGAGAAAACTGCTTCGTCGTTCTCATGAAAATCGTGGTCTCCCCGCAATGACGATTTTTGCTTTCCCGGACAGAAAAAGTATAATAAACCATAATTTTCAGTAATAATTATTTACATCCACGTTCTGGCATGATACTTGCTTTATAAATAGTGTATGAAATGATTCTATTTCCAGGGCGCCGGGGCCATCCGCCAATGGCGCAACAATCACTACAGGGAGGACGTTATGGTACAGGTTGATGTTGTATGGGCGTACGCGTTTGGCGCTACCTTTGCTGCAGCCGCGGGCCGTCAGCTCGAGAAAGAAGAGAGGCCGTTTGTAAACAGGTGGTATGTGTTTCTGCTTATTTTCCTGTCTGTCTTTTTCGCCCCGTCGGGGCTCTATCTCCTGTGGGAGCACACCCAGTGGGAGACGATGCAGGTGGCCACGACCATGAAAGACATACCCGCGTGGCTGGTCGTCATATTTGCGGTCACCAATGTCACGCAGGGGATCCTGGGTTACTGGACTACGCTGAAACTGGTAAAAAAAGGGAACTACTACGGGGCCCACGCCAACTGGATGGTGGCCTGGATCATATTCTGGTTCATACTGGTGTGCGGTTGGGACTGCACGGGCTACCAGAGGTTCCTGTATGACGCGAGCATGTTTAACGGCGAGCTCTGGGCCGCCGGCAAGCACATGGGAGTCGGGTTCTTCTTTAGCAACGTGTGGTGGACTCTGGTGGTGATGGCGTTGTTTTTTGCGCCCATGCTCAATTACGGTTTTATTAATTTCACCAGGGAAGGCGCGAAGTTGGATCCCTCGATCAAACCGGACCAGATACCGAGCCCGGCCAGGATTCTCTTCTTTAATTTTGCGACCCAGTGGGTCGTGTGCCTCGGCCTGGCGATCCTTGCCGCCCTGTGCGTCATGGGGCTCAGGGACCTGTTCGGGAGTATCCTGCTCGGGTACCTCGTCGGCATACCGGCCTTTTCCGTGGTGGCGTACTTTCTGCTTTTCAGGAGAAAGATGCCCATGTATCTGATCGCAAAGCAATTGTTCGTTAAGGAATCAGGTGATTGAGAATACCTTATGGCGGGCGCGGAGCGCGACTCGTTCCGCGCCTGGATTTTTTTTCCGCACCGTGGCCGGCATACCGCATCCTCAGGGAAAGCCCGGGCGAATGATTGCAGCCTGAATCGCGGAGGGACCTGAATGGCCAGGACGAAGAATGAAACCGCACTCGTGACCGGCGGTGGCGGGGGGATCGGCAGGGAGCTCTGCCGCCGGTTTCACGGAGCCGGATACGACCTGGTGATCGTGAGCCTGCTCGCTGAGGAGCTTGCCATGCTCAACAAAGAGCTCGTGGCCCTCGATCCGGGCAGGAGGATCTTCACCATGCAGTATGACCTGTCCGGGCCGGACGCGGCAGAGGCCGTGTTCCGGTTCTGCAAATCTAATGGTATCGAGGTAGACGTCCTCGTCAACAACGCGGGTTTCGGCCTCGCGGGGGAATTCGCGGAACAGCCCCTGGAGCGGGTGCGGCAGATGCTCGCTCTCAACATGATGACCATGACTGAGCTTTGCCATCTCTTCGGCCGTACAATGAAGGAGCGGGGATCGGGCCGCATCCTCAATGTCTCCTCGACAATTTCATTTCAGCCGCTTCCCCGGTGGGCCGCCTACGCCGCCACCAAGGCATACGTATCAAGCTTCACCCAGGCATTCGCGCGCGAGATGCGGCCCCACGGCGTATCCGTTTCCTGTCTCTACCCGGGCACAACGCGGACAGCGTTCCTTGACACGGCGGGCATCGAACGGTCCGGCAGCAGGTGGTCTGTCGGTTCGCTCATACATGGAGCTGCCATGGACCCGGTGAAAGTTGCCAGGGCCGGTTTCAGGGGGCTCATGCGGGGGAAGGGCCGCATCATACCGGGCGTGTCGAACAGGCTCCACTTCTGGCTTGTTCACTGGGTCCCCAACCGCGTCATCACGGCCGTAGTGCAGGTATTCATGAAGCGATACCGTAAGCCGGAATAGTCCGCCGGCTGGCATGACCGGAAACTCTGTGACGGCCGAATCCGGAAATGAACGTACGTATGGATGGATTAAAAATCAAGGAAGGTTGAACCATGGGAGCAACAACCGGAACGAAGGTTGCCGTAGTCAGAGTTTCCGATTTCCCGGACCTTGCATCAGCGGTGGCTGAAGCGTTGAAGCTGATCAATGCCGACAGGATCATCCAGCCGGGCGAAAGGGTGCTTTTCAAACCCAACCTGCTTATGAAATCGATCAATGCCTGCACGGCTGCGGATTTTGTCGAGGCGGCAGCCCTGGCACTCAGACCCTACAGGGTCACGCTGTCCCTCGGGGATTCACCAGGCCAGATGGGGAAAACGGCGCGGGACATTATAAAGTATACGAACATTGAACAAGTGATGGAGCGGGAAAATATACGATACACGGAATTCGAGAGCTCCACGGTGGCGGTGCGCAATGACAACGGCCGGCACATGAAGAGCTACCATATGTCAAAGGCCGTACATGACGCCGATGTCATCGTGAACCTGCCGCGGCCGAAGTCACATGTCGAAGCGGCCTATACCGGCGCAGTGAAGAATTTCTGGGGCATCATACCGGGCGGTGAAAAGGCGCAGTGTCATCTCTACGGGAAGGACCCGAATGCCTTCGGAAATGTCATCATAGACAACTATGAAACCATGAAAAATCTCGGCAAGAAGAACATCGTCATCATGGATGCCCGTACCGTGATGGAGGGCCTCGGCGGCCCGGCCGCAGGCTCCCTCAGGAAAACGGGGCTCATCATAGCCGGCACCGACGACGTTGCAGTCGACGCGATCATGCTTGCCATTGGCGGCAGAGACGCGTCCCGGGACGTGCCGCACCTGCGTTCATGCCGCGAGCGGGGCATCGGCACTACCGACCTCGGCCTGATAGAGGTTGTCGGGAAAAGCGTGGAGAGCGTCAGGATGAAAGTGAAGTTCAACATCACCAGCCAGGGAATGATGCAGATAGCGACCTTTTTTACCGGGACCTTTATTTACAAGATGGCCCGGAGAATGCCGTTTTTACAAAAAAGGGAATGCACCATGTGCGGCGACTGTTCGAAGATCTGCCCGGCGAAGGCCATAACGTGGGAGAAAAAACAATACCCGAAGACCGACTACAACCAGTGCATCAGTTGTCTCTGCTGTGTGGAGTGCTGCCCCCGGCATACGATCAGGGCAAAATTTATCGGCGTGCGGGGATTGTTTCTCAGGGAGCCGTCAATCAGCCTGCCGAACGCGGATTAGGGTGCGGCAGGATCTATCCCTCGAACGTGCAGCGCATCTCTCCCATGTACATGGTAGCGACGCAGCTGTTGCAGGGGCCGCAGGCCAGGCACTTTGACACGTGCCCCGGCTCGGTCCTTATGCGGTTTATGAAATCGGGCTCTGCCACAAGTGCGCGCGCCAGGGCCACGAACTCGAACCCTTTCGAGAGTACTTCCTCAATCCTCATGCGGGAGATGAGCCCGCCGACGTACACGAGGGGGAGCTTCACCGCCTCCCGCACCCTGAGCGCGTCTTTCAGGAAATAAGCCTCGGTGTAGGGATAATCCTTTATCATGATGCGCGAAAACAGGACCATGCCGATCTTGATGAGGAGGTCCTGCTGGTAGCTGATGAGCTCCCTGTGCGGCGTGAGGCCGCGCATCATGAAGAAGGGTGTCTGGCTCACGAATCCGCCGGAGAGGACAAGCGCGTCCGCTCCCTCTTCCTCTATGATCCTTGCAACTGAAACGCCCTCATCCAGTCCCATGCCGCCGGAAAACCCGTCCTCCAGGTTTGTCTTGACCAGAACCGCGATGTTGCCGGCCGCGGCTTTTCTCACCTCCGCCATGACCATGCGGAGAAAACGCGCGCGGTTTTCCAGGCTTCCGCCGAAGCGGTCGGTGCGCCGGTTGGTGTGGGGCGAAAGGAACTGGCTGATCAGGTACCCGTGGCCCGCATGTATCTCTACCGCGTCAAAGCCGGCCTCGCGGGCCCGCGCCACGGCCCTGCCGTGCGCCCGGGCCATCTCCTCGATATCAAGCTCGGACATTTTACGGGGAAGGGTCAGGCCGAACAGGCAGAGCCTGGATGACGGCGCGATCGCTCGCATGCCTGACACTGAGCTGTCAGCCATGTTGCCCGCGTGGCCGATCTGGACGGATGCGGCCGCTCCCTCGAGGTGCACCGCATCGGTCAGCTTGCGAAAGAGCGGCACGTTTTCCGGGCTCATCCAGGCCTGGTGGCTGAAGGTCCGGCCGCCGTCGACCGCGGCCACGTAGGCCACGGTGGTCATGCCGATTCCTCCGGCCGCGACGGAGCGGTGATAGTTTATCAGGGATTCGCCGGGTGCCCCGTCCGGGCACATGCCTTCGAAACCGGCCGAACGAATCGTCCTGTTGCGCAATTTGAGCGGGCCGATTTTCGCGGGTGAGAAGAGAATGTCCTTTGCCATTGGCTGACGCGTCCTTTCAGGTGATGCTTTTTCCGTTACGTTAATTGCGGTTGAGCGGATGTCAACTTTTTAAGTTCTAATTGTTTGACATTTTTTACACCTGATGCAGAATATGCTTAGGTTACAGCCATGAAAAATCCGTATAATAATAAAACCGTGTTCGTCACAGGCGGCGCGTCGGGCATAGGACGCGCGCTCTGCCTGGCCCTCGCAGGGCGCGGCGCGAGCGTGACGGTCGCCGACGTTAACGGTGATGCTGCCGCGGGCGTCGCGGAGGAGATTGCCGCTACCGGAGGGCATGCGCGCGCCTGCACGCTGGACGTATCGGACGAGGGCGCCGTATACGGGGCAGTGGAAGCGGCGGTCGCGGAAGGCGGGAGGCTCGATTATTACTTCAACAATGCGGGAATCGGCATCTCGGCGGATGCCCTGGACCTGGATATCGGGCAGTGGAGGAAGGTCTTTGACGTGAACCTCTTCGGCGTGCTGTACGGGACCATGGCGGCCTACGCGGCCATGGCGAAGCAGGGCGCGGGCCACATCGTCAACGTGGCCTCCATGGCCGGATTCGCGCCCTTCTCCATGAATACGCCCTATACCGCGGCGAAGTATGGTGTCGTTGGACTGACTGACGCGCTTCGCCACGAGGCCGCGGCCAGGGGCGTGCGCATGACCCTGGTCTGTCCGGGCATCGTGCGAACCTCGTTCTACGATGTCATGGAGGTCGTCGGCACGGACCGGAGCTCGTACACCGGGCGGCTTCCGCGCCGGCTTATAGGCCCCGATCGGGCGGCCGCGATCATCCTCAGGGGCGTGGCGAAGAACAGGCGCCTTATCCTCTTCCCCTTCCACGCGCGCGCCCTCTGGTGGGTGAAGAAGTTCGCCCCCCTGCTGCTTGACTTTATGAACCGTTACGTCGTGCGCGAGTTCCGCGCGCTTCCCAAATGATCAGCGGAAGATGTCCTCTATCCAGTCGATCGTTCTGCCGTACACGGAGATCATGTCGAAGCGGAAGGTATAGGCGGGATCGTTGTACTGCGTGTTCTCCTGTATAAACGCGCGCGCGGCGGTTTTCAGGCTCTGCTTTTTCCTGGCGCTGATGGAATAGAGCGCGCCCCCGAACCGCTCCGAGCTCCGGCTTTTCACCTCGACGAAAATGACAAGCATTCCCCTGCCGGCGATGATGTCTATCTCTCCGTATTTCCCGAAGCGGTAATTTCGCTTGATGATGGTGAATTGCCTGTCCGAGAGGTACGCGGCTGCGCTCTCCTCGCCCCCAGCGCCCAGCTCGCGGTTGCGCGGTACGTTCATTACAGCACGTCGAAGATGTTGATTCCCACGTCAGCCTCGTCGAGGGCCCTGACGATGTAGAGGGAGGTATCGGCGGCCAGATTGAGGATGACCGTGTTCTCGACACGCACCTTGTCATTCGTGAAGATGAGCTTTATCATGGGACGGAGCGGTTTTTCAGGCACGGACCCTATGATAATGCCGATGGACCCGTCGTTCAGTTCCACGATCGATCCGATAGGGTAAACAGACATGCGCGAGAGGAACACGCGGAGGATGACCGGGTCGAACCGGTTTACCCCGCTCGAGAGGAGGTTGCGCATTGCGTGGTAGAAGTAGACCTTTTTCCGGTAGCTCCGGTTGGATATTTGCGCCTCGTAGCTGTCCGCGATCGCGGCGATTCGGGCGAACTCGTCGATGTCGTTGCCCCTGAGCCCGCGGGGGTAGCCCTTGCCGTCGAACTGCTCGTGGTGCTGGAGCGATATGATGGCCGAGCTCTCCTTTATCCTTCCCAGGTCTTTTAAAGCCTTGTAACCGAGGAGGGGGTGCGTTTTTATCTGGTTGTATTCCTGGTCTGTCAGGTTCGACTGCTTGTGGATTATATAGACCGGCAGCTTGATCATGCCAGCGTCGATCAGGAGCGTTCCGAGCCCCAGGTCGTTCAGCTTGACCGGGCTGTATTTCAATGCGATGCCTATAATGAGAGAGTAAAACGTGACGTTGACCGAGTGGGTAAGGGTGTAGTCCTTGCCCTCGTCCAGCCCGTAGAGGAAGAGGAAGATATTGCTGTTTTCCTTTAAAAGCTTAACGATGTTCTGGACCGATTCCTCCAGGTCCCGCGTGTCAAAGACATTGTTGCTGCGGATGGCGCGGTACGCGGCATCCGCAGCGTTACGAGCGCGGTTGTGCACCTCGATGAGGGCCTTGCGCTTTTTCAGAAGATCATTGTATTCCGACAGGATCTTCCGCTCGGCATCGGTGTCGGTATCGGTCGTCTTATCCGGTTCTTTTGTCTCGGCGGGCTCCGGAGCCGGCTCGACGCGCTTGACGAGCACGCCGGCGGTCTCGACCTCGGTAATGCCCCAGGTCATGAGCTTCTTGATATCGGCTTCCTTGATGGGCGAGTTTGCCGTGATGAGCATGTTGTTGCTGTCCACGAAGATGGGCTTGTCGTACACCATCCCCGGCTTCAGGTCTTCAACGGTTATTTTTTTCATTTTCGCCATAGCTTACAGTATGCTCATGCCGTCCAGTTTTGCCTTGAAGCCCGCGTTGACCCGGTAGCAGTACGCCAGGACCTCGGAGACAGCCCTGAAGAGGGCTTCAGGGATCTCTGTCCCCACCGGGACCTGCGAGAGGACCTGCGCCAGGTCCGGGTTCTCGTAAATCGTTATGTCATGGTCTCGTGCTATGCTGATTAAATGCTCGAACAAAACGCCCCTGGCAACTGCCAGGATCGTTGGAACGGTGCCGGAATACTCGAGCGCGACCCCTATTTTATCGTCTTTCATATCAAACTTTTGCGTCAAATACACTATTTAGCGAGTAATGGGAATAAATTTCAACTATTTTATTTATTGCCTTCCGTGTTATATGAAAATTTATATAAATACCGCCCGGAATGTCAGCGAGTTTTTTGATCAGTTCTCTGCTCGACTCCCTCAGTGCCGCAGAAGCTTCCTCTGTTTCGGAAAAGACCGAGATGGAATATCCCTTCGACTCCTTCTTCGCCAGGACGTCGGTCCTGCCGATGTTCGAGAGATCAATGCTGAACACCCAGGACTCGCCGGCGCCCAGGCAGCGTACCGGTGTATATTCCTCTCCGTTCCAGAACGCGAATTCTCCGGAGCGGTACCCGGACTGTGTTCCGCCGGATTCGGCAAACTGCTCGAGCAGGTGGCCGATGATTTCCCGCCTGAGATCGTCATCGGGAAGGGTTTCGATCTCCCGCATCATGTTCGCGATCGAGGACGCGATCTCTTCTTTACCGGCGTTCGCCCATTTTTTCAGAATGTCGTTTTCCGGGCCGGGCAGCGAGAGGAATATCCGCAGCGCGTCCCGGTCGAATCCGGCCCCGAGGAGGACCAGGAGGCCGGAGAGGAGCTGTTTGCTTGCGCCGCGTTTCAGCAGCCGGTTCAGGAGGCGGGCCATGCCGTCCTCTTCTTTTAATTGCTTTGGCTTTATGCCGAGAAGCAGTGCGTTGAGCTCGAGAATTCCCGCCGGCGTGCGAGCGAGCACCGCCCCGATCCCGTGCATCATGCTGCTCCGGATATGCTCAAGCGGGAACACCGTCAGCTCGTGCACCTGTTTGGCCAGCGCGTCCCTTCCGGAGGGGTCCACCATGCTGAACATGAATGTATTGTTCCTGACGTCACTGAGCTTCAGGGTGACCGAGCTCCCCGCGGGAAGCCCTTTCATGAACTCGGCGCGGATGCGCCTGCCGGCAATTTCCAGGATCGCCTCTTTACCGCCGATCCGCTCGATGATGCGGGCCGGCAACTCGGCCCCCTTCTGGATGTCCCTGAAGGCCTCACCGGCCGCGGTTTTTCCCGGGATCCGGATTATATTGACGGGCTCGATTCTCATACTTCGCGGTCAGCTCCCTGCATCATGCCCTTCACCGGCTCGTAGCTTCTCCGGTGGATCGGCGTGATGCCCTGCTCGGCAATGACGCGGAGGTGCAGGGCGGTGCCGTATCCCTTGTTTTTCGTAAAATGGTACGCCGGGTAGAGCCGGTCGAACCTGTCCATGACCCCATCCCTGTGAACCTTGGCGACGATTGATGCCGATGCGATCGATATCGATTGCTCGTCCCCTTTCGGTATAGAACGAACGGGGACCGGCAAATCGAAAGAAAAATTTCCGTCCATGATGATAATTTCGGGTTTTATGGGTATACCTGCGATGAGCCGTGATAGTGCAAATTTCGTCGCGCCGTTTATGTTAAGGCGGTCTATGACCGGGTGGGGCACCAGGATGGAGGTGGCCAGGAGCGCCCGGCTCCGGATGATCTCGAGCCCGGCAAGCCGCTTCATGTGCGTGAGCTTTTTCGAGTCGTCTATGCCCAGTATGCAGCCCTCGTGGGAGGTAATGATGGAGGATTCGTAAATGACAAGGCCGACGCAGAGGGGACCGGCCAGGGCGCCCCGTCCCGCCTCGTCGACGCCGGCGATGAGACGGCTTCCTCCGCACACGAGTTCCTTTTCTATCCGGAACGTGGGCGCAATTAAAAAGGCGGGCTCGTTGCCCGCCTTTTTTCCCGCCGATCTGCCGCCGTTATGAGCTTTGCCGACCAACGATGGACCCCGCACCGGGTATTACGATTCCTGCTGGGGAGTGGTTTCCGCAGCAGCGGGCTCGGCGGCGGTGCCGGGCACGTCGGCCACGGTGACCGAATGTTTCTTCGATCCCTTGACGTTCTTCTCGCGGAGCTTCGCGGACTTACCGGTCCTCTCCCTGAGATAGTAGAGCTTCGAGCGCCGCGACTTGCCCTTCCGTATGACGTCGATCTTGGCTATTCGCGTCGTGTAGAAGGGGAAAATCCGCTCGGCTCCCACGTCGAATGAAAGCTTTCGTACAGTAAAGGTCTTGCTCATGCCCTTGTTGTCTATGGCTATGACGATCCCTTCGTAAACCTGTATCCGCTCTTTGTTTCCTTCAACGATCCGGTAATGGACTTTTACCGTGTCCCCGATTTCGAAGTTGATTTCTCTATCAACAGGTTTGATCTTATTCTGGATTTCCTTTAATATTTCCATCGCTCATTCTCCTGATATTTTTCTCGCAAGATATTTTCTATAGAGATCCGGCCGTACCCGTTTCGTTTTATTCACGCTTTCTTCCCGGCGCCACTCTCTGATCAGCCTGTGGTTCCCGCTCATCAGCACCTCGGGCACCCTCATGCCGAAGATATCCTCGGGCCGCGTGTAATGAGGATATTCCAGCAGGTCCATCTCGAAGCTCTCCTCCACCAGGGAGTCGCTGTTCGACATGAAGCCCGGTACGTACCGGGAAACCGCGTCCATGATGACCAGCGCGGCGAACTCTCCCCCGGAGAGGACGTAGTCGCCGATCGAGACTTCATCGTCGACGTAGCGGTCGATGAAGCGCTGGTCCACTCCCTCGTAATGGCCGCACAGGAGGCAGATTTCCTCGTGTGATGCCAGTCTTTTGACCAGGTCCTGCGTCAGCAGTGAACCCGAGGCCGAGGCGAGCACCACCCTGGTACGTTCGGTCCTGATGTTCTCAACCGCTCCCGCAAGGGGCCCCGGCATCAGGACCATTCCCGAGCCGCCGCCGTACGGGTAATCATCGCAGCTCCGGTACCGGTCCGTTGCGAAATCACGTATGTCCGTGATTGTAACGCCGATGGTGCCGGAAGCGATCGCCTTTCCGAGAAGGCCGGACCGCAGGGGAGATTCGAAAAACTCGGGAAACAGTGTTACAATCTTAAATATCAAGCAATCCCTCAACAGGATCCAGATAAAGTTTTTTGTCCCGAATGTCCCTGGTGTCGACCATCGATTCCACGAAGGGGACCATGAAATCGCGCCCCGTTTCGTCCGTTATGATGAGCACCTCTCCCGAACCCGCTTCCATAATGTCGCTTACAATGCCGAGGCGCTGCCCGCGGGTAAAGGCAGCGCATCCGATAATATCAAAATAATAATAGCCCTCTTCACCCAGCGCGCCCCTCGTACGTTCCGCCTCCGACTGTTCTATCAGGAGCTCCGAACCTTTTATCGAGAGGGCGGCGTCACGGTCATTGATGCCTTCGAGCTGGAGAAGTCCCGATCTTTTTCCGCTGTCGCTGAACTGGATTATTCTGTATTCCCGGTACCTGTCGCCGTGCTGTATAAAGACCCTGTTTCCCGCTTCAAACCGTTCGCCGATATCGGAGATTACCAGTATTTTCAGGCGACCCGTAAGCCCGTGGGCGCCGGTAATCACGCCGATGCGAACATATTCTTCTGCCGTCATCAATCGAGAATTTCGAGCACTACCCGTTTTCCGGATTTGGTCGCCGAAGCGTTTATTATCGTCCTGATTGCACGGGCAATCCTCCCGTGCTTTCCAATGACTTTGCCGATATCGTCTTTCGTCACGCGCAATTCAAGGATTGTCGACTTTTCGCCTTCCACTTCCCGAATCTCCACGTCCTCCGGGTGGTCCACCAGGGACCTGACCATGTAATCAACGAGATCCTTGTAATTCATTTCCGCCTCCTACCGACTATTTGGAGCTCTTGACTTTTTGCCAGATCCCCTTTTTCTTGAGCAACTGCATGATCGTATGGGTCGGTTGGGCGCCTTTACCTATCCACTGGGCCAGTTTTTGCTCATCGATAATGAGCTGTTCACCGTCGACGATCGGCTGGTAACGGCCCAGCTGGTCTATGAATTTACCGTCGCGCTTTTCGCGGCCATCAACGGCAACAATGCGGTAAAATGGCTTCTTTTTTGTCCCGATTCTCTGCAAGCGTATCTTTACAGCCACGGATAATCCCTCCTGAAGTGATTAGGAACTTATTTATTTTGACCCCCTCTTTTTTGTCAAGATAAAATATCCGGCACGGCCAATTAACGGGGGCGGGGGACCACGTTGAGTGAGGGGGTAATGATTATGTCACGCGCCGGCGCTTTTCAGCAGGGCCCGTATATTTGCGTGGATATCGCCGCCTTTGAAGGCCGAGTTGCCGGCGACTATAATCCCGGCGCCGGCACGAACGACCCCGGCTATATTCCCGGTGCCGATGCCGCCGTCCACCTCGATCCTGACAGAGGTAATGCCGGCCTGCCTGATATGCTCGGAAAGAGTGCGTATCCTTCCCAGGGCAGGCTCCATGAACGCCTGACCGTAAAATCCGGGATCCACGGACATGACGAGGACCAGGTCGGCGTAGGGAAGCAGGTCAAACACCGCATCAACCGGCGTTGCCGGGTTTATCGAGATTCCCGACAGGATGCCGGCACCGCGGATCTCGGAGAGGAGACGGGCCGGAAACCTTGTACTCTCATAGTGGATGGTCAGTGCCCAGGGCTTGACCTTCATGTACTGTTCCAGGGAAAGCTCCGGTTTCTCGATCATCAGGTGGACGTCGAGAGGAATCTCGGTGTGCTTCTTTAAATCCAGGAGGAAACCGGGACCGAACGTGAGGTTGGGGACGAAGTTCCCGTCCATCACGTCGCAGTGCAGGAGGTCTACGAGCCCGGGATCAAAGCCCCTGACCTGCTCCCCGATGAGTGTCAGGTCGGAAGCTATGATCGAGGGAGAGATCAGTATTTTTTTCGTGTCAGTCGACATTGATGTCAATATCGTCTATCTTGATTTTATCGCGGAGGAACGTGATGGTTGCGTTCCCCTCGCGGCGGAACACGAACACGATCTTCTGGCCGGGGCCCGCGCTCCGCGAGAACCTGATCCGCTTCGAGTGTCCGTCTTCCACGGACGCCTCGTACGTGCCGGCTTTCTCATCGGCAGGGATCTGGAATTCGATTTTCTCATAGCCGGTGTAGGTGTGTTTATCGAGCGGGTACCACCCCACCTGGACGGTGCACGTGCCGCCCTTGCTGACCGGCGTTCCTTTCGCCGGCGTCTGCGACACGATCAGGCCGCTCGCATTGGGATCGTTCACCGCCACGATCTCCTGGTTTATGGTAAGACCTTTCGCGCGGAGCAGGTCGAAGCAGAGCTCGATCGATTGGCCTGTGACTCCGGGCATGAGCGCGTCGGGCGCGAGCTTGCCGGACGAAACCAGCAGGTTGATCATCCGGTCGGGGCTGACCTTTTCTCCCGCGCGGGGGAGCTGGTCGAGTACGATATTGTCCGCGACCGTGTCTGAGGGTATATATGATATGACCCCGGTTCCCAGCGAGAGGGTCTTGTCATGGCGGTGTATATTTTTGAGATTGTTGAGGGCCAGCGGCAGCTCCTTGCCGACAAGGCTCGGGACCTCGAGGGAATAGCGGGATCTGCTGACCAGAAGCTTCATCCTGCTGTTCTCGGGAGCGACCTTCCCCTTTTTCGGGTACTGGGAAAGGACCATGCCGTCATCCAGGTCGGCGATATCCTTGAACCTGATCTCCGGCTTGACTCCCTTGCGAACCAGGTTGTTGTACACTTCGACGAAGCGTTTTCCTTCGACGTCCGGGATGACGACTTCGCGCTCCGGCTTGGTCAATATGATCAGCATGATCGTTGAAACAAGAAGAAGCAGGGAAAACCCGATAAAAAATATGGCCGCGATGCGGCCGATGGTGCCGAAATACCTGAGATTTTCCCGTCTTGTTGCGCCTTTCTTCTTCATCCCGTGTCCCACTTGTCCTGTAAAAGTCGTCTTATGTCATGTTGCAGCCCGATTCGGCCGGACCGGCACAGAGTTGTCTTTTGGGCGTTTAATGACTATTTGTCAATTAAAAAACGTCGGTTATCTCACAGGCATACCGGGGCGTGTTTTTGTGCCGGCCGCCGGCGGAAGGTGCTGGAAAATTTAAAGTATTTATCATTAATAATCGACAATTTAGATAAGGCGCAGCACGCCTCCGCGGCTATCGGCCGTACAGCACACTACACAGGCACCCGGGAACGGACAGATGGAGAGCGAAATCAAGATTTTGTTTATGTCGGACATTCACCTCGGCATGAGAAACAGCGAGATCCATATTCCTGATTACTCGCGTGTAAATACATTCAAGCGCATCGCCGCGATCGCGCGCGAACACGACATATTTCTGATCGGCGGCGATCTTATTGACGGCGGCCTTGTCGGCAGCGAGATCCTCGAGCTGGTAAAGTCGGAGTTCAGGGCTCTCCGGAACGCGAAGACAGAGATCATCTACACCCCGGGGACCGGCGAGCTGGACGCCGGAGGGTCCGCGCACCCGTTCATGCCCGATTTCAATGCTTCCTGCATCTTCTCGAGCGTGACAAACTCTACTCCGTACCTCTACATGAAAAACGGGCAGAAGCTTTACGTGTACGGCGTGCCGGCGACGTCCGGGTACGATATATCGAAGATACGCAAGATATCGGACGAGGGTTACCACATCGGCCTCTTCCATGTCGATTTTGATTTTGACGGCGATCCGAGCGATGTCCCGGTCTACCGCATCCAGAAGAACGAGATCAGGGCGCTGGGGCTTGATTTTTACGCCTTCGGGTTCAATCATAACTTCCGGATGTTCAAGATACTGGACCGCATCATCGGCGTCTGCGCCGGGAGCCCCGAATCCACCTCGTTTGATGAAACCGGAGACCGGTACGTGATATCGATCATCGTCAGGGAGAACCGTCTCTACCAGATCAAGCGCCTCACCGTCAACTCCATGAAGCTGTACGAGGACCGTGTTGATTGTGCCGGCCTCGTCACCATGGGGCCCCTCAAGGAGCTCCTGGAAAACAACAAGTCGAAAAAATCGATCCAGCGGCTCGTCCTTGAAGGCCCGCGTGATTTCGTACTCCGTCTCGATGATCTCCAGAAGTACAGAAACGAATTTTTCAGGATGGACATCATCGACCGGAGCATCCCCACGATCGACGCGCTGATCGAGGAGTTCCAGTACGAGAACACGCTGCGGGGCGAGTTCTTCAAGCTGCTGAAAGAGAGGATTGACGGTGGCGGCATGCCCCATGAAATTGACATGAAGGATCTTGCCGTATCGCTTGCGACCGTAACGCGGAACGGGTTCAACAACCTGGAGGAATGGTTGTGCAATATGTAAGCTGCAAGGTGCACCGGCACGGGCTGTTTGATAATCGCTCCATTGAATTCAGCGACCGCCTGAATATCGTTTATGGAAAAAACGGATCGGGCAAAAGTCTGCTTGCGCGGTGTCTCGTGGACGCGGTGTGGGGAAAATTTTCCGCGCAGAAGCTCCTGGGCGAGGACGCGTGGAACGGGCTGTTCCTTGACGTGTTTTTCTCCCTCTCCGACGGCGGGCTTTACCGGATATGCAGCACCCGCGATACAAGCTACCGCCTGACGTATGCTCGCGATAATGAAGAAAAGACGCTCTTTTCCGAATCCCCGCTCGAGGGGAACGGCGCGGCGAACGCCCGCGACTCGATCGGGGACGATTTCGAGGGGAGGATATTCCTCGAATTCATCAGGCGCGTCGACGGGAGCGCGTTCATCAATTCATCGTTTGTCCCGTCGTCGGTCGACATGAAGGCCGACTCGCTCATCGATTACGCCGTTT
>Ga0116148_1003007_pt1 | contig 15944 bp, 11 predicted proteins | sample AD_UKC055_MetaG_FD_89786 | JGI IMG/M metagenome (GOLD analysis project Ga0116148, IMG submission 89786) | Active sludge microbial communities of municipal wastewater-treating anaerobic digesters from USA - AD_UKC055_MetaG | ecosystem: Engineered > Bioreactor > Anaerobic > Digestate | place: USA... | reverse complement strand
ATTTTTGAGGATAGCGTTCCGCGTAGGCGTCGAAGGCTTCCTGCTCGTTGGGGAAGGACATTATCCAGGAATGCGCCATGGTTCCCATGACGGGGATGCCGTACAGCTTGCCGGCAAGCGTGTTGCTGGTGCCGGAGGCTCCGCCGATGTAAGCCGCCCGGCTTGCGCTCATCGCGCCGTCGTTGCCCTGCGCGCGACGGAGTCCGAATTCCATGAGCGGTGCTTTGTTGGCGGCAAGCCAGATGCGCGCGGTTTTTGTGGCGATAAGGCTCTGGAAGTTGATCATGTTCAGGACGAGTCCTTCGATGATTGAAGCTTCGATGATGTTGGCCGACACGCGAAGGAGCGGTTCGTTCGGGAAGACGATGGTGCCTTCGTCCATGGCGAAGATGTCTCCGGTAAAGCGGAAGGCGGCAAGCCAGTCGAGAAAGTCGGGATCGAACATGTCGAGGCTTGAAAGGTATTCAATGTCTTCGGCCGAAAACCGGAAGTTTTCGATTGTTTCAAGCAGCGGGTCGAGGCCGGCGAATACGGAAAAACCGCCATTGAAGGGCTGGCGGCGAAAAAACATGTCGAAGACTGCCGGGGTGTTTTTTCCCCGTTTCCAGTAGCCTTGGGCCATGGTAAGTTCGTAAAAATCGGTAAACAGTGCGCTTTCGATCATGTGTATGCTCCTGATTGCTTGCAGTTCAAGCCTGGCCGTCCGCGCGGTCAAGGATGGATGAGCCTGTAGCGGTTTTGATTATTTCGATCCGGTTGGGGATTCGGTTTTTAAGGTCGCCGACATGGGAGATGATGCCTACCATTCGATGGCCGCGGATTTCGTCCAGTATTGATATTGCGCGCTCCAGGCTCGATTCGTCGAGGGAGCCGAATCCTTCGTCGATAAAGACGGCATCCAGCTGGATTCCGCCCGACCGTGATTGTATCGAATCGGCAAGGCCGAGTGCAAGGCTGATGGAGGCCATAAAGGTTTCTCCACCGGAAAGGGTGGCTGTCGGGCGGGTACGGCCGGTATGGGCGTCGCGGATTTCCAGTTCGAGGCCGCCGAGGTTGTTGCCCCGGCGGTAGCTGCCGTTGAGCTGGATGCGGTACCGGCCTTCGCTCATGCGTTCGAGCCGCAGATTCGCGAATGCGGTGATTTCCTCCAGGTACATTCCCAGAATCCAGGCGTCGAAGCTGGTTTTAAGCGGATTGGTGCCGGCGAGGTCGTTGGAGAGCCGTGCGATGCGTCCGTGTTCTGTGGTCAGCTCGGCTCGCTCCTTTTCGAGCGCGTTGAACCGTGCACGCAGCGCTTCGAGGGCGGCGAGGGCCGCGTTTTCTTGTTGGAGCATTTCGTCTGTCCGTGCGGTTTCTTCTGCAAGTCCGTCGAGTTCGGCAAGGACGAGCTCGGGGTCGCGTTCGCTGTTGTCAGCTTCGGCAGGGCCGAGCGCGGCGATGCGCGTTTCCGTTTCCGCCCGGAGACGGTAGTATTCGGTTGTTTCGGTTTCTGCAGCTGAGCGATCCTCCGGTTTCAGTATGGCGGCGCGGACAGCGCGGGCACGTTTCTGTACGTATTCTTCGCTGTGCGGTTGTGCAGGATCGAGTTCGTCTGCGAAGCCGGAGTTTTTGCAGGCTGCAACAAACCGCATGCGCGCTTCATCGCGTGCTTTGAGCTCCTGCGTCAGGCTGTGTTCAAGACTGTCGCGCCGGGCGCCGAGGCCTGCGATCCGGTTTCGCGTCTGTGCAAGGCTGTCCGAATACGAGTTCAGTTCAGCGTCTATGGCGATCAGGCGCGCCGAGCACAGTTCGATCGCTTCGCCTGCGTCGTGGAACCCGTGACTGCCCGGTCCAAAGGCTTCAAGGTAGCGCTGCCTGTCCGCGGCGACCGACGCCGACATGCCCGATTCTCTCAGTTCCAGAGTTTTCGAGATGTCGGCAAGCTCCGCAGCCGCCTTTTCCAGACCGGCTTTTTTCCGGGCGAGTTCGTCAGCTTCCCTCCGCGCGCTTCGGCTTGCACCGAGCCGGTTGACCGCATCCTGCATTCGCGCCGACGCTTCCTTGAGCGCTTCGGCAGCCTCCGCGGGGAGCGGTACCGCCTGCGGCGCAATGCAGTCCGCGCCTTCGCCCGATTCCGCGCAAAAATTGGAAAAAACTTCCCCGAGCCGAGCTTCGGCGGCAGCCAGCGTCGCATTGATCCGCGCCCGTTCGGTCAGTACTTCCGTCCGCTTTTTTTCCAGATCGGTTATTCTCCGTGCAGCCGATTCTTTTCGGGGCCCCGTTCCGATAGCGTCAAGCGCAGCCTTTGCCGGAGCGGGATGGTCGAGCGCACCGCACACCGGACATGGCTTTCCGTCCTGAAGAAGCGCTGCAAGCTCGCAGGCTGTGCGGGCTGTTTTTGCACGTTCGGCTTCTTCGTCCAGCTCACGTGCTTCCGCCCGGGCAATTTCCAAATCCTGTTCGGTTTCCGCAATACGCTGCTCGGCCTGATGCGCAGAGGCGGCGTGAGCATTCACCGCATGCCGTTCACGATCGTATTCCTCGGCGAGCGTCTTCAGCCGTTTTTTCTTTTCAAGCTCTGCCCGCGCGCGCTCGGTTTCCTGTTCTCTCGCCTCCAAAAAACCTGCCTCCGCGGCAAGGTCGGCAATGCGCTTATCCATCGATGCCGCATCATCGGCCAGCTTCCGGCTTTCAGCCTTTCTTCCGGACAGTTCCTTTTGCAGGGCGCCAAGCTCTGCCTGAGCCGCTTCAAGTTTCTGTTCAAGGTCGAGCGCAGTCGCCAGCTGTTCTCTGCGGATAATGAGCGCTTCACGTTCGCGAGACATATGTTCGATGTCGGGAGCACGCTTTTCAAGGGCGGCGACGATTTCTGTTTTTTCTGCAAGCTCGTTCCTGGCAGTCCGGATGTCCTGTCCAAGGGCAGAGATACGCCGATCCTGATCCTCAAGGGCGTCGAGCATTCCGGCAAGCGGGGTAGCGCGCCGGTCCGCGTCAAGCACCGCTTTCAGGCTCTCTATCGGTTCTTCTCTGCGCGCGAGCGCTTCACGGACTTCTTCAAGTCTTTTTCGTTCGGATTTCCGGGCAAAAGCGGCACGGGCTTTTTCCAGCTGCGCATTCGCGTCGGCTGTTTTTTTCCGCAATCCGGCCTGAGCAGCCCGCGCTTCAGCAATCCTGCGCTCTCTGTTGGCCTTTTCTTCCGGGTACGCTTCCCGGTTGAATTCCTTCTGCAGGGCAAGAATCGCTTCAGTCGCAGCGTTCAGCCGTATTTTCGCGTCTCTTGCCTTGTCCCGCGCCAGTTCGGTTACACGGCCGTAGAGGCTTACCGGAAAGAGCTTCGAGAGCACCGCTTTCCGTTCGTTCGAATTTTGCCGAAGAAAACGCGCAAACTCGCCTTGGGGAAGCAGGACTATTTTGGAAAACTCCTCGTACGACAGGCCGACAAGCGAAAGAATTTTCGCGTCTGTTTCGCTCTTTTTTCCCGGAGAACGGTCTGTCCAGCTTCCGTCGGAATATTCTTCAAGAGTGACTTCTTCGGGTACTGTTTTCAGCTTGCCGCTTCTGGGTCCAACGGTTTCAAGGGGTACGGTACGCCGAATCCTGAAGCGCTTTCCTGCCAGGGAAAACTCGAGCACCACTGCGCTTTCCTCGTCTTCCGGGGCGAAGTGGCTCCGCAGTTCCTTTGAAATCCCTTTGCGCTCTCCGGATGCGTCGCCGTAAAAAGCAAACGATATTGCGTCGAAAACAGTGGTTTTCCCGGCGCCGGTTTTGCCGCAGACCAGGAAAATGTCGCCGAGAGCCGCAAAATCGACTGTATGGATTCCCTGGAAGGGTCCTATGTTTCGTATAATCAGTTTTTCAGGCCTCATCGGCGCACTCCGAAAGCAATTCTCTGAACAGTTCAACACGATCGGAGTCGGCTGTACCGTACAACTCTTCCTCGAACCGGATAAAATCGGTAACAGGATCGCGTTTTTCATCGAACAGGGCATCGGCTGCTCCGGTCGATCCGGAATCCCGTGTACTGGCCGGGCCGGTTTCGTACAACCCCTGTTTCAGGCTCAACAGATACGGAAATTTTGGTTTTAAAAGATTCATGGGATTCGCAATCAGCTCGCTGTCGGTCAGGGTAATTTCCAGATAATGCGAGCTGTAGGGCGCATACGCAGTGCCCTGGTAAAACTCCTCGAACGTGCCCTCCAGGCGGCTCAGGGGCCGCAGGGGCTGTACCGGTATTTTGCGTACCGACACCGGAAAAGCCGGGTCAAGGCAATCAATTTCGATTTCCAGAAAGCATTTTTCGGTTCCCGCTTCATCAAACGCGTATGCAAGCGGAGAGCCTGCATAGTACATGCGGTCGGTTATTTTCTGGCACTTGTGGAGATGGCCGAGTGCGGTGTACGAAAACTTCGAAAAGAGGGCGGGGGAGACCTTTTCTGATGTCCCCAGAAATATGCGCTCGGATTCGGACTGCACTCCCGCGAGCGTAAAAAGATGGGCGACAAGGAGCGAGGGCAGGGTGCGGTATTCCGGCGAGTCGAGCACCGCATCGAACCGCCGCGCCGCCTCGGCTGCAAGATCGGCCTGGCTTGACAGCAGTCTCTGGGCAGCAGGCTTTGTCGGCTCAACCGGTTCAGTCTCCTCATGCGAAAAATCAAATTCGAACATGCCGTCTTTCCGGTCTGGCTGTTTTTCTGCTGCGGATACCGGTTCAGTCGGTACTGTTCCCAGGGAGCCGGGAGAAAGGAAGGGAAGCAAAAATACTGCTAGCCGTTCGCTTCCTTTTGCTGTTATAATCGGTTCAAACGATTTTTCGGGATTGCAGACGATGTGTATTCCCTGCGTTCCAAGAATGCCGTCGGCATACGAAAGCCGTTGTGCAGAATCGTGGTTTCCGGGCACCATGAACAGTTCTGTATCAGGGTGTTTGCGGCGCATGGAAACCAGAAAATCGCTGAACAGTTCGACTGCTTCGGCCGGAGGTACAGTACGGTCATAAATATCGCCAGCTATGATAAGTGCTGCATAGGCACCTTTTTCCAGAATAGAGTCCAACTGATCCAGAAAAACCTTCTGGTCTTCGACCAGAGATGTTTCGTGGAGGCTTTTTCCAAGATGCAGGTCGCCGGTTTGCAAAAGCTTCATAGTCCTACTGTAAAGAATAAGTTCGGGCTCTGTAAAGGGATTGCCGGATGAAAAAGCGTACCGGTATCGTTTTCTCTTTGGCTTTTGCCGTACTTGTTCCCGCGCTTTCGGTGCTGTCCTGGCTTACGTTTACCGGATCGCGAAACAAGCTCTCCGATGCTGTCCGCGCCTTTTCGGGATCGGGGGCATCCGGTACGGCGGACGCTGATTCGCTTGGCCGCTTGTTATCGGCAACCGACGAACTGTTTCGTATTGCCCAGGTTACCAACACCGTCCTGCTTGCAGCTGCCGGAATTGCTGCGCTCGTAGCCCTGTATGCGTTCAGCCGGCGCAATCGCCGCGAGGACGAGACGGTGTCTTCGCTTTTGGATACTGCTTCGGAGCTGGAAGGCGATTCCTGCGACAACGACGATCTGGTATGCATCGCAAAAACAGCGCCCGACCGTCGTCGTCTGGTAGACCGGGTTTCGGAATTTGTCGAACGGTACCGAAATCTGGTAAAGACAATGCGTACGGAAGTTTCGAAAAACGTCGAGTCGAGCACGAATCTGTCGGTATCCCTGGATAATACCTCTTCCACGTTCGAGGTTGTCGACGGCTTTATCGAAAGCATCCGGAACGAAGTGCTGGTGCTCGAAGAACAGGTGAATCTGGTCAAGACCGGACTGGAACGCGTCACCTCCGGCCTGAACAACCTCGATTTCGGTATCGACAATCAGATTACCGTAGTCGAAGGATCGATGACCAGCGTTAACGGCATGATTGCATCAATAAACCGCATGGCTTCAGACGCGAAGCGCGACGAAATCGTCGTGGACAAGCTTGTTGCTGTCTCGGAAGATGCACAAGCTTTGTTTGCATCGACGTACAGGAAGATCAATTTAATAAGCGACAGTATATCCCGCATCAACGGTATGGCTTCGGTGATAGAATCTATTGCGGAGCAGACGAATATGCTCGCCCTGAATGCGGCAATCGAAGCTGCGCACGCAGGGGATGCCGGCAAGGGTTTTGCGGTTGTTGCCGAGGAAATGACGAAACTTGCCGAGGCAAGCTCCGAAAGTTCCCGGGAAATCGCTTTTTCAATAGAAGAAATTGTCGAGAATATTACGTCAATGGCTTCTTCGAGCGGTCATTTGGATACGTCGTTCGAGGAGATGAGTACGGCAATCAGCGATGTATACCGGACAATAACCAATTTTTCGAAGGAACTGCTGGAGTCGGACAAGGACAGCAAGCTGGTGCTGGAAACCATGAATACGCTCGGGACGGTGTCGAGCGGGGTCAAGCGCGATTCGGCCACTATGGCAGAGGGGGCCGGCGCTATTGCTTCTTCCATGTCGGAGCTGGATATGATTGCAAGCCGTGTGTTCGACGGGATTACGGCAATGAGTTTGATGCTTTCGGGTTTGAAAGATGTCATGGGCGAGTTCAAGCAGCTTGCCGTTTCGATGCGCGAATCCGGTATCCTGATGGACAACCGCCTGTCTCGGTTGAAGCAGTAGCCGGTTTTGTGCTAGTTTATCGTTCATGAAATCCACTTCGAGTCTTGACGACCTGCTTGCGTCGTTTCCCTCCGACCTGTCGGAAGCTGAACAGGCCCAGGCGCGCACGCTGTTTTTAAAGCGTCTGTCTGTTCTCGCCCATCGTTTTTACGGCGGCAAGATGCAGACGCTTCCCAAATGCACCCTTTCGGGCATCAACTGGTTCAATGTCTGGTATACGCCGGGAGTTTCTGCGGTGTCCACTGCAATCCGCGACAATAACGACGAGTCGTTCACCTTGTCGAACCGGGGAAATCTGGTGGCTGTTGTGAGCAACTCCACCCGGGTGCTCGGCGACGGCGACTGTACGCCGCCTGGCGGACTTGGTGTCATGGAAGGGAAGGCGATGCTGATGAAGTATCTCGGCGGCGTCGACTCGATTGCCCTCTGCGTGGATTCCCGCGTTCGTCCCGACGAAGCGGAAAAGACCGGTCTCGAGGCCGGTGCCCAAAACCCTGAAAAAATTATCGAATTCGTGAAAATGCTGCAGCCGTCCGTCGGCGCGGTAAACCTTGAAGACATAAGCCAGCCCGACTGCTTCCGCGTGCTCGACGAGCTCCGCGAAGCCTGCGACATTCCCGTATGGCACGACGATGCGCAGGGAACCGCCTGCATTACGCTTGCAGGCCTTTTGAACGCGCTCAAGCTTGCCGGCAAGAAGCTTTCGGACGTGCGGATTACTCTTTTGGGCGCTGGTGCGTCAAATACTACCATTGCCCGGCTTATTCTTGCAGACGGCGGCGATCCGGCAAAAATGATCGTATGCGACTCCCGCGGACCGCTGCACGCCGGCCGTGCCGATGTGGAAAAAGATGCGCAGTACTACCGGAAATGGGAGCTCTGTGTCAAGACGAATCCGTCCGGAGTTTCTTCCGTGGAAGACGCCGTTCGCGGCGCCGACGTGCTGATTGCGCTTTCGACGCCCGGGCCCGGCACGGTCAAGAAGGAATGGATCGCTTCTATGGCGGAAAAGGCGATTGTATTCGCATGTGCCAACCCTGTTCCCGAAATCTGGCCGCACGAGGCAAAGGAAGCCGGCGCTTTCATAGTTGCAACCGGTCGAGGCGATTTCCCGAACCAGGTGAACAATTCGGTCTGTTTCCCCGGCATCCTCAAGGGCGCGCTTCTGGTGCGCAGCCGCAAGATTACCGACGGCATGGCAATTCGCTGTGCGCATTCCATAGCAGATTATTCGGAGAATAAAGGGATCGATCCCGAACATATCGTGGTGACGATGAAGGATACCGAAGTGTTTGCCGTGGAAGCGGCGGATGTCGCCATGCAGGCGATCGCCGAAGGTGTTGCCCGCATTCAGCTTTCCTGGGACGAGGTGTATTCGCGCGCAATGGCCGATATCAGCGCTTCCCGCCGAGCAACCGATTTTCTTGAGGCAAACGGTTTTATCGAACAGCCTCCGGCTGAATTGTTCGACGAGGCATTCGACTATGCGCTTTCTTCTGTACGCAAAGAGCGCGCCGGTTCCGGTGCCTGATATGCCTGTATGATCCGCGAATCGAAGGGGACGGCGATTGCCTCCCTTGTGCTGTGTGCATTTTTATGGAGTTCCGCCGGCGTTCTGATCAAACTGGTCGACTTGCATCCGTTCGCAATTGCGGGATTCCGCAGTATCGTCGGTTTTGCTGTGATGCGTGTTTTTATCCGGAAACCCCGTTTTACGTTCAGTTTCGACCAGGTTATGGCGGCTGTTTCCTATAGCGCCACCATGATTCTTTTTATTCTGGCGAACAAGATGACTGCGTCCGCGAACGCGGTGCTGCTGCAGTATACCGAGCCGGTTTTTATTGTACTCCTTGGCCGGTATTTGCTGCCGGGCGAAAAAACGTCCCCCCTTGACTGGCTGGTGATCGCCGGTGTGCTCGGCGGGATGGTGCTTTTCTTTTTCGACGAACTTGATGTGCGGGCGAATGCGGGAAACGCGCTTGCGGTGCTTTCCGGAATCACCTTTGCACTGACGGCGATATTCATGCGCCGTCAAAAGGACGGCCGTCCGGCAGATTCGTTTATGCTCGCGCATCTTCTGACGTTTGTCATTACGCTGCCGTTTATTATTGGGGGCGGTATCCCGTCCCCGGTCAGTATCGGAGGGCTGGCGCTTCTCGGTGTGTTCCAGATGGGTATACCGTCGATTCTCTACAGCAAGGGACTTGCAGGAGTAACGGCTATCAGCGCGGCGCTGATTACCATGCTGGAGCCGGTGCTGAATCCGGTGTGGGTTGCCCTGTGCATCGGCGAATATCCGTCCCCGCGATCAATAGCAGGCGGTGCGATCATATTGGGCTGCGTAACCGTACGCACGGTGATTAAAGCACGGCAGAAAACAAATAAGGGAGGAATCTGAACATGGCTATTCAGAGGACATTTATCATGCTGAAGCCGGGTGTGCTTCAGCGCAGAATTGTCGGTGATGTTATAGGAAGAATTGAACGAAAGGGACTCAATATTGTCGGACTCAAGGTCCTGACGATACCTCCGCTTATGGCTGCGACTCATTATGCAGAACACAAGGGAAAGTCGTTTTACGAAGATCTTATTTCGTATATTATCTCCGGCCCGGTTGTTGCTATGGCGATCGAAGGCGATGAAGCTGTCCAGCTTGTACGCCGCTTGTGCGGACCGACTGCAGTCTGCGAATCCCTTCCGGGAACCATTCGCGGCGATTATTGTCTGCACACGAATCACAATATTATTCATGCGTCCGATTCCCCGGAAAGCGCGGCGCGCGAACTGAAGCTTTTTTTCCAGCCGAACGAAATTGTGTGCTGGGATGACGGAAACTCGATCTGGTATTAAGAAGGAGAAACTCGTATGGGTCAGTCAATCGGTATCATCGGAGCGGGAGCCTGGGGAACAGCCATGGCAATGTCGCTCGCCCGCGGCGGACATTCGGTCCAGATGTGGGCTCTGGAAAAAGATGTCGTCGAATCTGTAAACAATCGGCATGAGAATACCCGTTATTTGCCGGGTTTTGCTCTTCCCGGCACGATCACCGCTTCAGGCGATCTGAAAGCGGTCGCAGCAGATAAAAACTTCCTGATTCTGGCGAGTCCTTCGATTTATCTTGAGCGGACGATGCAAGGTTTGCTCGATGTGCCGAACATCAGAGACGGCACTACCTGTATCGGTGTGCTCACAAAAGGGTTTATTCCCTCCGCCTCCGGCCCCCGGCTTATCCTGGAAACGCTCGAACGCGTGCTTCCGCCGGTGTACGCACATAATCTGGTCTATATCGCCGGTCCGAGCCATGCTGAAGAAGTTGCAATGGGAAAGGTTACGGGACTGATTGCGGCAAGCGAAAACCCGATGAACTCCATCCGTTTTCGCGAAGTGCTCAAGTCAAAAGGGCTTTTGGTCTATTCCAGCCTCGATGTGATTGGAGTGCAGATCTGCGCTGCCGCAAAGAACGTTGTGGCAATCGCTTTTGGCTGTCTGGCCGCAATTGCCGAAAAGTCGGACGTTTTCGGAGACAATACGGAATCTCTGCTTCTGGCAGCGGGCTTGAATGAAATTATGACAATCGGGCGGACTATGGGCGCAACACACCCTGAAACGTTCACGTCGATCTCCGGCGTCGGCGACCTCGATGTTACCTGCCGCAGTAAATTCGGCCGAAACCAGCGGTTTGGGCAGGACATCATCAAGAACAATATTCTGGACAAGTTCGAGAATCTTGACGATCTGATCGCGCGGATTATGGAAATCGGGTATCTTCCCGAAGGCGTGGTTGCTTGCAAGTTTGTGTACGAACTGGCCCGTCGGGAAAATCTGAAACTGCCGATCTGCTCGGGATTGTATCGCATCCTGAACAAGGAACTGCATCCTGCCCAGTTTATCGAACAACTTCTTGATGGAGTACAGATCTAACCATGCTGGAAAAAGTAACGAATACGTTCAGCGACATTGTCCGAAAGATTTCGGGTAAATCGCAGATTACGGAAAAAAACATTGAAGACGCCGTTGAAGAAATCAAGATGGCCTTGCTCGAGGCAGACGTCAACCTCCGGGTTGTCAGGCGATTTGTCAATGCAACTATAGAAGAAGCCAAGGGCGAAAAAGTACTCCGGGCAGTAGATCCGGGCCAGCAGTTCGTCAAGATTGTGCACGACCGGATGGTCGCGCTTCTGGGTGACAGCAAGCAGGATTTGCACCTGAAGGGTCCCGATACCCAGTCTGCCATCCTGTTTCTCGGCTTGCAGGGCTCCGGGAAAACCACCAGCGCCGCCAAGCTTGCCGCGCGTCTGGCAAAACAGGGTCGCAAGCCGCTCCTGGCTGCCTGCGATCATGTTCGGCCTGCAGCTATCGAGCAGCTTTCTGTTCTTGGCGAAAAGATTGCCATACCGGTGTATAAAGAGGATATCTCTCCGGCAGCCGGCGGCCCTGATCCTGTCCGTGTTGCTAAAAACGCGCTTCAGTATGCAAAGAAAAACGGTTTCGACACGGTTATCGTCGATACCGCAGGCCGGCTCCAGATCGACGAAGCGATGATGGACGAAATCGCCCGGATCAAGAAAGCGGTCGATCCGGTCGAAACAATCCTGGTCGCCGATTCGATGACCGGCCAGAATGCGGTCGACATAGCGAAAGCCTTCGACGAAAAGGTCGGCCTTTCCGGCGTTATACTGACAAAGTTCGATTCCGACGCCCGCGGCGGCGCAGCCCTCTCGCTGAAGAGCATTACCGGAAAACCTGTCCTTTTCATTGGAACCGGCGAAAAAACTGAGGATCTTGAGCCGTTCTACCCCGAACGAATTGCAAGCCGTATCCTTGGTATGGGCGATATCGTCAGCCTTGTAGAAAAAGCGCAGGAAACGATCGATCTTGAAGAAGCCAAAGAACTGCAGAAAAAGATGGCGAGCGAGTCGTTTACGCTGCAGGATATGCTTGATCAGCTTGAACGCGTCGGAAAAATGGGATCGATCCAGTCGATGCTCGACATGCTTCCCGGAGCTGCCGGCCAGGTTCGCGAGGAAGATTTGAACATGGCCGGCTTGAAGATCCAGAAAGCGATTATCCAGTCGATGACGGTCAAGGAACGAGCGAATCATCTTATTATTGGTCCTTCACGGCGCAAGCGCATTGCCAGAGGCTCCGGAACATCGGTAGGCGATGTGAACAAACTACTCAAACAATACGAGAAGATGAAGCTGACTATGCGAAAGTTCGCAAAGAACAAAGGAATGGCATCAAAAATGATGCAGGGTATGCAAGGGATGCCGGGAATGGGCGGTTTTCCGGGAATGGGCGGCCGGTAATCCGTGTTTCGTGCGGAAGTGCCCGAATTTCGGGAGCTTTCCGCTCTCCGATCCCTACAGACCACCTCGAAGAATGGTTTTTTCTAAAATGCTTTACTGGTGCCCGTTGGTCTGCGGATATTCGGTGTGTTGGTCAGTATTTCGAAAGACGCAGAATTCCGCCCGTTCGAGGAGTCCTTTGGCATACAGTGTGGTCCGGTTCCTTCCGTGCGCTTTTGAATAGTACAGTGCTATGTCGGCTTCTTCGATAAGCCGGGCTGCATCGGTTATAGATTGGGAACCATGATGCAGCTGTGCATCCTGCAAGGATGTACTAAGGCACTGAGGACTATTATCAGCGTTTTTCGGGGGACCCGATTGAGTATCGACAAATCGTGCGCCGATACTCACGGTTGCAGTCAATTCTGTTCCGGTTTCCAGCTTGAGCCTGATGCCTTCTATTGCTTTACGTATTCGTTCGGCTATCCGGAAAAGCGATTGGGCAGTGCATTCCATCACAAGGACCGAGAACTCTTCCCCACCGAATCGCGCAACACAATCTTCGGTCCGGACGCTCGAATGAAGAACTCGGGCAACCGAGTTGATCATCAAGTCCCCGGACATGTGGCCCCAGGTATCGTTAAACTTTTTAAAGTGGTCTATGTCGAGCATAAGGATGCCGATCGGCCGGTGATGCCGCGTAAGGTTGGCGAGCGAGGTGTGCAGCTGGCTCATAAAATAATCATGCGTAAACAGTCCTGTCTTGGGATCCGTGATTGAACTTTCGTAGTGAAGCCCATTCTGGATGCAGACCGAGAGTACTTTGGTCAGTCTCAGCACATAGTGCTGTTCCCGAGTGGTATACTCGCCGCCGATAAGTTTTTTCCCCAGAATGACGACTCCGTAAATACCTCCGATGCCGGACATCGGAAACAGGTATTGTGGCTCGAATGAACGGAACTCTTGAGAAAACTGCTCCGGACCGAGTTCATCATCGAGTTCACTGAACGAGGCGGCTGCAGGTGTACGGGAAAATCGGGCGCGGAGTATGCTATAATACACCTCCGGAATGCGGTCGTTGCTTTCCTGGAGATTGCGGTAGCAGTACTGTCTGAGTTCCGGGCCTCGTGGCGGATGAATGAGAAACGCGAAAAACTGTGGAATAAAATGATCAAGAATTCTGGAAATTACAAAGTCGAGCATTGCGTTCATATCGGTATATGAAATGAGCGTTCCCACTTCCGTGATGATCCGCTCCAGCTCGCGGTTTTCCCGGCGAAGTTCTTCAAGTTTGTCAAGGGCACCCGATAGTTCAAGCTGTTTGAATTGTGCCAGAATATCAATAGTGTTCGCCATACAACATACAGTGTACGCCTTTTCCAGCGATCTGTCAGTATATCCTGTTCATGATTACCGATTCGGGATTATTACTATTCGGCATTATTCCGCTGGGTCCTCTCCTGCATGTTGTTGTACCGCTACTGCCGGTGTCTTATACTTGGGAGTATGAAGATGTATCACGCTGAATCCGGGATTGCCGGAAGTTTTTTAATGCCGCATCCTCCGGTGCTTGTCGGAGCCGTAGGCAACGGCAGGGAGTCCGAAGCTCTGCAAACGCTCAGGGCGTGCGAACGTGTCGCCGCGAAGATCGCCGAGCTGAAACCCGATACAATAATCGTCATATCTCCGCATGCGCCGCTGTTCAGCGATTACCTGTATGTATACGGAAATAATACACTATCAGGTAGTTTTGCCCGTTTCGGCGCTGACTCGGTTACCTTCTCTTTTTCACGGGATACCGAGCTTTTGGACCGTTTTGTAGAACTATTGCGTTCAGAAGGTATTCCAGGCGGTTTTCTTCCGGGAAACGGAACAGCCCGGTTCGATTTGAACGACGAAGTCGACCACGGGGTTCTCGTGCCTCTGTATTTTGTACGGGATGCATACCGTAATTTTTCTCTGGCAGCCCTTTCGTGTTCTGCTTTTCCCCCGGAACGGGTTTTTCGGTGCGGCCAGCTGCTTGCCCGCGCGGCAGCAACTGCCGGAAAACGGTATTGCATAATCGCCAGCGGCGATATGTCGCACAAGGTGTCGCGTGAAAGTCCTTACGGCATGGTTCCTTCCGGCGCCAAGTTTGATCAGTTCATCGCTTCGGCACTGTCCGCCTCCTGTCCCGGCCGCATTCTGGAAGTAGATCCTGACATTCGTTCGGAAGCGGCTGAATGCGGATATAATTCGCTGGTTTTTCTTTCCGGCGCTCTCGATCCCGAGGCTTCCGGCATTCATGCGGTATCCGGGCTCAGAAGTTCACTGTACTCGTACGAAGCTCCGTTCGGTATCGGGTACTGTGTTGCCGAAATCGCCCGGGAAAGCCCACCTGTCCGCATTGCCCGGGCCGCAATCGAATCATACGTTCGAACCGGTTCTGTTCCGGATTCCGAAGAGCTGCCTTCATTCGACGGCGAAAGCGGCGGATGTTTTGTGTCCCTGCACCTGAACGGGGAGCTACGGGGCTGCATCGGCACAATTGCGGCGACAGCCCAGGATATCAGGTCGGAGATTCTCGGGAATGCAATCGCGGCCTGTTCCCGGGATCCCCGTTTTGATCCAGTGCAGGAAGAGGAGCTCGAACAGCTGGAGATCTCGGTCGATATTCTGGATAAGGCGGAACCGGTTGTATCAAACAAATCCCTTGATCCTGCGGAATTCGGCGTCATCGTTACTTCCGGCTTCAAACGCGGACTTCTCCTTCCCGGCCTTGACGGTGTTGATACGGTTGATGAACAGTTGGCGATTGCTTGCCGGAAGGCAGGTATCGATCAGTCTGCTCCGTACTCGATCGAGCGTTTCAGCGTGACGAGGTACACATGAACGGGGTTACGGATCAGAAACACTGCAAGGCTTTGCTGCAGGAATCTCTGAGCGGCGGGAGCAATCGGGTGCGCTGCCTCCTGTGCCCCCACCGGTGCGAAATTGACGAGGGTTCTCTTGGCCGGTGCCGTGTTCGGCAGAATATCGAAGGAGTTCTCTACGCGCTTTCGTACGGGGCTGTTTCTTCTCTGGCACTGGATCCGATCGAAAAAAAGCCGTTTGCGCAGTTCCACCCCGGTTCGTTCATTCTGTCTGCGGGCAGTTTCGGATGCAATCTTGGATGCAAATTCTGCCAGAACCATGAAATTTCACAGCATAGCGTTCCCGATCCGGATTCCGGCCTGTTTGGAATGCTCTCTCCGGATGAACTGGTATTCCGCGCCATGTCGTTCAAAGACCGCGGAAATATCGGAGTTGCATATACGTACAACGAACCCTTTGTCAATTATGAGTTTATGCTCGAAACCGCACAGCTGGTGCGTACGGCGGACATGCTCAATGCCGTAGTAACAAACGGATATGTATCGACAGACGCCCTCGAGGGGATTCTACCGTTTATCGATGCGGTCAATATAGACCTCAAGGCTTTTTCCGATTCGTTTTACCGGTATGTCTGCGGCGGATCCCTGGCCCCGGTTCAACACTCGATTGCCTTCATCGCAGAGCATTACCCCCGCTGTCACATGGAAATAACCACACTGGTCATACCGGGTCTCAATTCATCCGAAAACGAGATAAAGGAAATCGCCCGGTGGCTTTCAACTTTTTCTCCGGAAATTCCCTTGCATCTGACCCGTCATCATCCGGCATGGAAAATGACCAGTCCCGAACCGATAGAACCGTACGAACTGAACATGCTTGCGCAGACCGCGAGGGAATTTCTCAGGAATGTGTATGTTGGCAATGTGTAGAAGAGGAAATCTGCAATACCCTCGGTGCCCCGCAGCATGTCGAACTGAATTGCCGACGGCGAAGGTCTGCAGGCCCTGCGGATACAGAGCGTAACCGTCAAATCTACCCCATAGATACATGTTTAAAAAATCATATGAACATATCTCGAAGGAGAACAACATATGGTTTTGAGAAAAGACAGAAGAATCTTCGTACAACTTGGTTTCACCGATATGCGAAAGCAGATTAATGGATTGTCAGCACTTAT
>Ga0116148_1002987_pt1 | contig 16023 bp, 12 predicted proteins | sample AD_UKC055_MetaG_FD_89786 | JGI IMG/M metagenome (GOLD analysis project Ga0116148, IMG submission 89786) | Active sludge microbial communities of municipal wastewater-treating anaerobic digesters from USA - AD_UKC055_MetaG | ecosystem: Engineered > Bioreactor > Anaerobic > Digestate | place: USA... | reverse complement strand
CCGTTGCACTTTTTGCGAAATCAAATGCAATCGTTGTCGTAAAAGACAGGGCTGCTATTGGTATTGGCTGCGGTCAGACAAATAGAATTTGGGCCGCTTCCCAAGCTCTGGAAAGGGCAAAAGAGGTAACTGAAAAAGAAAACGCCTCACATGCCGAAGTTATGATTAGCGATGCTTTTTTCCCCTTTTGCGATTGTGTAGAAGAAGCTGCAAAATACGGTATAAAGGCTATTATCCAGCCGGGAGGATCAATGAGGGATCAGGAATCCATTGATGCAGCTGACAGGCTGGGTATTGCGATGGTATTTACCGGAGCAAGACATTTTAAACACTAACTAAATTTTTTAGGAGGAATTCCCGTGTTGTACTACATAGCTACATATTTTATGGAATTTTTTGGACCGGCCCGTCTTCTAAGGTCATACGCAGTGCTTATTACACTTGCTCTATACGCAGGTTTTGTAATAACATATTTTTTCCTTCCAAAATTTTATAAATACCTGCCCTCAGACCGCGGCAGGGAATTCACTCTTAATGCGGAAGCCGCAAAAGGTAAGCCTACAGGCTCCGGTGTTGTTTTTATAACCTTTTTTGTTCTTCTCGTTTTTTTATTTGCACCTCTTCACAAAATACAGATTGCAGTTCTGATACTAACATGGATTACCATGCTCACAGGTTTTCTCGATGACCGCAGTATTACAAGCTGGAGTGATTACAAAAAGGGATTCTATGATTTACTCATCTGCCTTGCAGCGGCTTTCGCCTTATATTTTTTTAATGATAAGGTGCAAAGCGGATCTCCTCTCCAGTTCTGGCTGCCCTTCATTTCTAAACCAATCACTATTGCACCCTGGCTTTTTATCAGTCTTTCAACGATTTTACTTTGGACATCTATAAACACAACGAATTGCACGGATGGAGTCGATGGACTTTCAAGTACACTGGTTCTTATTGCACTTTTAACGATGGGTATAACGTTTTATTTTATTCTCGGACACAAAGAAATATCAGCATACCTGCTTGTTCCGCATCTTTACGACGGTGCAGCCTGGGCGGTTATGACCTTTGCTTTATCAGGCGTACTGATGGGATATTTGTGGCATAACGCGTTCCCGAGCAAGGTTCTCATGGGCGATGCAGGAAGCAGGGCCTTAGGTTTTTACATCGGGGTGTGCGTTATAGTCTCGGGAAATCCATTCTTAATTCTTGCAACATCTTCGATAATTCTTGTAAACGGCGGAATGGGTCTTTTAAAAGTCTTCTTACTCCGTTTTTTCAAGATTCATATTTTTGAAAAAATCCGCTTCCCGCTTCATGATCACATGAGAAAAACAAGGCTTTGGTCTCCAACCCAGGTTCTGGTAAAATTTATGATTTTGCAAATTCTCATAACCATTGCAATGATTGGTTTAATGTTCAAAGTCCGCTGATTCTTCTCTATGCCAGAGGATTTTCACCCCGGTAATACACGGGAAGAGTTTCAAGGGGGCAGACTTCTTCGATTGTCTGTCCTGCTTTGAACTTCTCACCGGTAAAAAGATGAGTCCATGTATCGGTACTGCTTGTCTTGGGCAGATATACCTTTCTTTTTCCAATTTCCTTTTCCATAACGGGAGCGACAAGGATTTTTGAACCTAACATATATTGATCTGTACAATTCCAGCACTTGTCATCATCAGGAAACTCATAAAACATCGTTCTCATGACAGGGTTCCCCTTTATATGTGCTTCTTCCATCAGGGTATGAATATAGGGTCTAAGTTTTTCACGCAATAAAAGGAATTTCTGCATTATTTCATAAGCTCTGTCCCCGAAGCTCCACACTTCATTTGCCTGCCCCGAAGGCATCTGCCGTACTTGGCCGCGGTATTCCTGATCGCCTAAATCTTCAAATGGAGGCCGCTCTCCGTGAAGTCTCATCACTGGACAAAAGGCCCCCCACTGGAACCAGCGGATAATAAGTTCCTGAAACTCAGGATCATGGATGTCGCCTCCCAAAAACCCGCCAATATCAGTTGTCCACCAGGGAATTCCTGCAAGACCCATATTGAGCCCAGCCTGCAGCTGTTCCCTCATAGCCCTGAACGACGAGTGAATGTCGCCTGACCATACCAATGCGCCGTATTTTTGGCTTCCTGCCCATGCACAGCGGACAAGGTTAAGAATATCAGTTTGCCCAGAGGAGCTCTGTCCCTCAAAAAATGCTTTTGCAAAATATTGGGGATAAATATTACTTACCTGGAGTGCAGGTCCCGCAGCGTAGCGGAACTGGTCAAAGTCATAAATACCGTATTCGGGCTCTGCTTCATCGAGCCAGTAATGTTTAATGCCGTATTTTCCATAATTTTTATCGCATGTTTCCCAAACAAACTTTCGGGCTTCGGGATGTGTTGCATCAAAAAATACAGTATTACCCATCCAGCTCATGTGGACGCCGGAACCGCGTTCAAAACTAACAAGATGCCCGTTTTGCGCCATGATTCCGAAATTTTTACTGCGTTCATCTATTGTCGGCCAAACGGAGACCATGAGTATTATTCCCATTTCTTCCAGTTCCTTCACCATAGATGCCGGATCGGGCCAATCTACAGGATCAAATTCAAAGTCGCCCTGCATTGTCCAATGAAAAAAATCTATTACAATAACTGATAAGGGAAGATTTCGTCTTTTATATTCACGTGCAACAGATAAAACTTCTTCCTGGTTTTTATAGCGTAATTTACACTGCCAGAAACCTGAAGCAAAGGACGGCAATTGGGGTGTTCTCCCGGTAACTGATGTATATTGCTCCATTATCTGCTGCGGTGTATCGCCGGCTGTTACCCAATAATCCATTTTCTTTGTACTTTGGGCATACCACTCTGTAATATTATTGGCAAAATTGACTCTTCCAATTGCAGGATTATTCCATAAAAAGCCGTAACCCCTGCTTGAAAGCATAAAAGGGACAGAGCTTTGGGAGTTTTTCTGACAAAGATCAAGTACAAGTCCTTTTTTATTTAAAAACTCATCCTGATACTGTCCAAGGCCGAATATTTTTTCGTCCTCAAATGCTTCAAAGCGGGCAGTAAGCTCCCAGTCGCTCGTTCCCTTGACAGGCTTAAGCTCCCTTCCAGAAAGGTTAAGAGGAATGCAGTATCTGTCTATTCTCGATCTGTTTCTCCAAAACTCTTTTAATAATACTTCATCCTTGTCATTGGTAAAGGTAAGCCATCCTTCATGATTAAAACTTGCAGTTATTTTTCCGTTTGTTATTGACGCAATATAAGCACGCTCTATATTTTTTTGTGCCTCGGGGTAATGCTTAAGCCACGGCTGAGAAAACGAGATTTCCTGTATTGTAATAGAAGGCATCTGTGCACTCACAGGCAGCTCTGTCCCCGGCGATAGCTCTGTCCCCGCAGCCGGTTCGCTCAGCGCCCAGGTATTGCTGTCAAGCTGTTGTTCTTTTGTCATCTGGACACGTAAAGCATTGGCGCCCCACGGCTGAATGTATACAGTTGTATTTCCTTCCTGCGCAATAAGTACATTATGTTCCCGGCGATACATCATAGAGTCGTCCCCTTTTCTTTTATACTGATAAAACTATACCAAAGGCATATAAACAAGGCAACAGGATAAAAATAATTAAAAAACTATAAAAATTAGAGAATCTGATATTGACATTTTTTCCGCTGCAATGTATAAATTAGTTGTTAACATCAATGGCGATGTGAACCTCTATGGGGTTCACATCGCCTTTTTTTTTACCTTTTTATTTTTTTGGAGGACAAACGTGAGTACAATTTCCGAAATCTTTGGCAGTATGGTTTTTAATGACACTGTCATGCAATCACGTCTTTCTAAAGAGGTGTACAAATCTCTTAAGAGAACCATGGATGAGGGCATTCCTCTTGATCCAACCGTAGCAAACTCTGTTGCAAATGCAATGAAAAACTGGGCCATTGAAAAAGGAGCCACTCACTACACTCACTGGTTCCAGCCTATGACCGGCATTACAGCCGAAAAACATGACAGCTTTATTACAAGGGGTCAAAACGGTCAAGTGTTAATGGAGTTTTCAGGCAAGGAACTTATTAAAGGCGAGCCTGACGGATCCAGTTTTCCATCCGGCGGTTTGAGAGCGACCTTTGAAGCACGCGGATACACTGCATGGGATCCAACATCTTTTGCCTTCATTAAGGACAACGCCTTGTGTATTCCAACCGCTTTCTGTTCATACGGCGGGCAGGCTCTAGATAAAAAGACGCCTTTACTGCGTTCAATGATAACCTTGAATAAGCAGGCTTTAAGAATCGTAAAACTTTTTGGTTCTGATGCAAAGCGCGTTATATCAACTGTTGGAAGCGAACAGGAATACTTTCTTATTGACCGCGAGCTGTACTTAAAACGAAAAGACCTCATGTTTTGTAATAGGACTCTTTTTGGTGCAAAACCGCCGAAGGGACAAGAGCTGGAAGACCACTACTTTGGAGCAATAAAGCCGAGAATTGCAGCGTACATGAAAGACCTTGACGAAGAATTGTGGAAGCTAGGTATTCTTGCAAAAACAAAACACAATGAGGTAGCCCCTGCTCAGCATGAGTTAGCTCCCATTTTTACAGAAACCAATATTGCAACTGATCACAATCAGCTGACGATGGAGATTATGAAAAAGGTTGCTATAAAGCATGGATTAGCCTGTCTGCTTCATGAAAAGCCTTTTGCAGGAATAAACGGCTCAGGAAAACACAACAACTGGTCAATTTCTACTGATACAGGAATTAACCTTTTTGAACCAGGCGATTCTCCTTCTGAGAATGCTCAGTTTCTGCTGATACTGACTGCAATCATTAAAGCAGTTGATGAACACCAGGACTTATTGCGTTTATCAGTTGCATCAGCAGGAAATGATCACCGTTTGGGTGCCAATGAAGCACCGCCGGCTATTCTTTCAATCTTCCTGGGAGATGAACTAACTGGAATTTTAGATGCAATAAAAGACGGAAAACCGTACAGTAAAAAAGACAGGGAATTTATGACACTCGGTGTAGATACACTGCCGTCATTCCCGAAAGATACAACAGACCGCAACAGAACATCGCCCTTTGCTTTTACCGGCAATAAGTTCGAGTTCCGTTCTCTCGGTTCCAGTCTTTCAATTTCCTGTCCGAACATTATGCTTAACACCATTATTGCAGAAGTGTTCTGTGAGTTTGCAGATAAGCTCGAGACTGCAAAGGATTTTACTGCTTCGCTTAATGATCTTATTCGTACAACACTGCAAAAACACAGCAGAATTGTGTTTAACGGCAACGGTTATGATGCTGCATGGGTTACCGAGGCAGAAAAAAGAGGGCTCCTGAATCTTAAAACAACAACAGATGCAATGCCGTATTTCCTTTCTGATAAAAATATAAAACTTTTTGCAAAGCATAAGGTTCACAGCCATGATGAAATGGAATCACGTTATGAGATTCAAATGGAAGATTACTGTAAGGTTTTGAATATCGAAGTACTTACCATGATAGATATGGTTAAAAAAGATATTCTTCCTGCTGTTTTCAAATACATGAAGGATGTTGCACACACAGCACTTGAAGTGAAACAGTTCGTTCCTTCTGCGACTTGCAAGAGTGAAGAGAACCTTGTAAAAACATTATCGGCCTTAGCAGATAATGCAGCAGAAAAACTTGAAGCCTTAGAAAATCTTGTTTTAAAGGCAAAAGAGTTTGATGATGTTACATCCTGTGCAAAGTTCTACACCGCAGAAATTATTCCTGCAATGTCGGTTCTTAGGGCTGTATGCGATGAACTTGAAACAATGACGGCGAAGGAACTGTGGCCATTCCCCAGTTATGCAGATCTTTTATTTAGAGTATAAAACGCAAGTTTTTTAATCTTTATTTTTACTTTCGAACAATGACGTTCGTGTTGAGAAATTACTTCATACTTTTGTGTATGAAAATTTTCTTGTACATGAACGTCATTTTTTTTGGTTACACGCTTGTTATACAAGCAGTAGTTTGTTTAGGCAAACTTACGGTCACATACGTGAACGTAATATATTGGCGTGAAAACGCAACAAGAGGAGCGGTATATGGATTTTTCAATTCAGCTTGATACCCTGTGGGTATTGCTTGGAACTGCATTAGTCTTCTTTATGCAGGCCGGTTTTGCAATGGTTGAGACAGGCTTAACCCGTGCAAAAAACGCCGGAAACATTATCATGAAAAACTTGATGGACTTTGCCTGCGGTTCAGTAGTGTTCTGGATCATCGGTTACGGCATCATGTACGGATCGGCAAACAGCTGGTTCGGAGGAATTGATCTGTTCGGGGTTAAATTAACATCACAGGAGCTGATCGGCAACATTCCTTCATGGACACATTTGATGTTCAACACTGTCTTCTGTGCAACTGCTGCAACAATTGTTTCCGGAGCTATGGCAGAACGTACACAGTTTAAGTCATACCTCATTTACTCTATCTTTATTAGTGCATTAATTTATCCGATCGAAGGTCACTGGATATGGGGCGGCGGATGGCTTTCCACGCTCTCAATTGGCGGATGGACAGGATTCCATGACTATGCCGGTTCTACTGCAGTTCATATGACAGGCGGTATTGCAGCCCTCGTTGGTGCAAAAATACTTGGCCCGCGTATCGGCAAGTATTCTAAAGACGGAAAGGCAAAGGCTATGCCGGGACACAGCTTAACCCTTGCTGCTCTTGGTGTATTTATTCTGTGGTTCGGATGGTTCGGTTTTAACCCGGCTTCAAGCTATGGTTTAAGTACCGTTGATCAGGCTTTGGATGTTTCAAATATCTTTATGACAACAAACATCGCAGCCGCAGCAGCTGCTGTTGTAACGATGATCGTTACTTGGATCCGGTATAAGAAGCCCGATGTTTCAATGACATTAAACGGTGCATTAGCAGGTTTAGTTGCAATTACAGCAGGATGCTCTGCAGTAGATCCATGGGCAGCAGCAGTAATAGGTGCTATTGCAGGATTCCTTGTAGTTATAGCAATTGAGTTTATTGACAAGGTATTAAGAATTAATGACCCGGTCGGTGCAGTTGGTGTACACGGTGTATGCGGTGCATGGGGTACAATTGCAGTAGGTTTATTCGGCCGTGACGGCGGTTTATTCCTGGGAGGCGGAATCGGCAGAACCCTCGTGCAAACAACCGGTGTTGCTGCGGTCGCAGTTTTTGTAGGAATTACCATGTCAGTACTTTTCTTAGTTCTTAAGAAGACTACAGGACTTAGAGTATCACGTGATGAGGAAATTCAGGGTCTCGATATACTCGAGCACGGACTGGTTTCATGTTATGCGGATTTTATGCCGTCCATTCCTTTGGACATAGATGATTCAGCAGCTAGTATCATTCCCCCGAAAGACACAGTTCCTGTATCACACTTTGTTGCAGAAGGAAAGGGTAAAACCCCGGACGGTCATAAATATACAAAGATAGTTATCATTGCCAAGGAAAGCAAACTAAACCAGCTTAAAGAAGCAATGAATGCGATCGGCATTACAGGTATGACAGTATCGAATGTAATGGGCTGCGGTATACAGAAAGGTGCAAGTGAATTTTACCGCGGTGTTCCGCTCGACATTACGCTGCTTCCAAAGGTTAAGGTGGAAATTGTGGTGTCCAAGGTACCGGTTAGAACAGTTATAGAAACTGCTAAAAAGGTTCTTTACACAGGACACATCGGCGATGGTAAGATCTTTGTTTCTGACCTTGAAAACGTAATTAAGGTTAGAACAGGCGAAGAAGGCTACGATGCATTGCAGAACAATGCATAAAAAGTACCTTTTTTGTAAGTTAAAAAAGTATTAGAATCCTTCTTTCGGCTGGAAGATGTTTGTGTACCTCAATACCAAAACTCTTCCAGCCCTTTTTTTATTCAACAAGCACATCCTTAATAAAGGCCCAGGTAATATCTTCATAATCATCTTCGATGTCGATCAGTTTTGTATCGGTTTCGTATGTTGGAGGCAAACCTAATTTTGTAAGAATCTCTTTTTCACTAATACCGAGATTTTCGGAAGCGGCCTGAATGGTTGTATTCATAGTAATTTCTCCGCCCGCCTGTGTTCCCGAACTCTTTTGTGTAAAAAGAGGAACAGTAAAAAAGACGACAAGAAGAAACAGAGCGCTGACAAAACTGATAATAAAATTTGTTTTATTTGTCTTTACTTTCGGCGGGCAGGAAGGTGTACACAATCCGCACCTGATGCACCGTATATCAGTTACGCTTTCTTTTTCTTCCGGATGAAGACCGACAGGGCATGCTTTATGACATGAACCGCAGTTAATGCACTTAGATGACGGCTTTTTAATCTTGAAAATACTTATCTTTCCTATGACACTCAACACAGCGCCCAGGGGACAAAACCATCGGCACCAGGGGCGATCAATAAAGAGAGAGAGTATGAGCGTAAGAGCTAATATCAGTATGGAAAGAGGAAAAACTTCCCCTGTCCAAAAATGCATGAGAGCATAATACGGATCCAGGCGCATAAACATGAGAGAAAGGCTTTTTGCTGTTGCAAAAATAATGAGGGCAATGACGCCGAACCGCAGGAGGGACAGAGCTGTGTTTATATACCGGGGAACAGTCAATCTTTTTATCTTGAATTTTTTAGAAAGAGACCTAACCCAGTCCTGAACCGAGCCGAGGGGACATATCCACCCGCAAAATACGGGTCCTGCAATAATTGTTACAAGGAGAACCGCGCCCAGTATAATAAAGTTTGAAATACTCGTTTTTGGAATAAATAAGCCCTGTGAGAAAAAGCGGGTGAGGGTTGCAATTCCTCCCATGGGACAGATCATGTGAAAAATCCCTACCGGCAGGAGTACCGCCCCTGTAAAAACAGTTATCTGCACCAATGTACGGATAGCGCCTTCCTTTTTCGCAAAAATCTTATTCAACCACAAAGGTAATTTCTTCATCATAGCCTCCCTTCGAACATTCTCTAGCAATCTGAATCACCTGCTCTCCTTTTACAGAAGCGGTAAATTCGAGAACGGTAACATTCTTTGTATTAGTAACTGCATCCCATTCTATCACACTTTTTAATAGTAAGGCCTGGGTCTCTTTGTTGACACGCCACTTCTCTCCGTTTAATAGAAAGAGGGTTTCATCTGCGGGAACTTTGCAGTTCCTGTGATCTTCATTAAACTCTACCGTTATTTTATAGCTCTGTCCCTCTGAAAGTTTTACGGTAGAACCCGGCTGTATACTCATCGATGTGCAGCTCTGTCCCTCTAATGTAAAACTCATCTCACAGGCAAAGGCTGCAGCCCCGCCTAGAGTTAACATAAGGGCGGCAATAAAAATTCTTCTCACCATTGTAGTATTCATGCTAATCCTCCAAGTCTGTCTTAAAAACTGCTCTCATAATGCACCGTCCCGGCATAGTTACTGTGAAACAAAGATAAAGATTAGATAAAGATTTCACAATAAGGGCAAAACAGGGAGCTATAGAGGCAAAATGTCTTGACCGTTCTGTTTTTGCACCGTAGTATTTTACTATGATATATATTGTAGAAGATAATGATGCAATACGGGAGCTCATATCGACCTATCTTGAGCTTGAAGGCTATAAGACTCATTCATTCAGTAAGGTTGAAGGTGTAATCGAGGCATTTGCCTTTAAACAGCCGGATCTTTGCATTCTCGACGTCATGCTCCCCGACGGCAACGGTTTTTCCCTTGCTAAGACTATAGCAATAAAATACCCGGGAAGTCCCTTTCTTTTTTTAACAGCCCGCGAGTCTGAAAGCGACCGCATTACAGGACTCGAGCTTGGAGCCGATGACTACATTGTAAAGCCCTTCTCACCCCGCGAATTGGTTCTCCGCGTTAATAATATTCTAAAAAGAAACAGTAATTCCTCGCAGTCTCAAAAAACAGCTGATAAAACCTCGAAAAAAGAATGGTATCTTGAAAATCACAGTCTTTACATTGATGAAAAAGCCCATGAGGTGTTCGCTGACGGTAATGAAGCAAAACTGACAGCTGTGGAATGGGCCATCCTACTCTACCTTTCAAATAATGAGGGAACAGTCATAAGCAGGGAGAAAATCCTGGGTGAATGTTTGGACTACTACCATGACGGCTCGGATAAAACAGTAAACACTCACGTTAAAAACCTCAGAGCGAAACTCGGCGACGCTCCGTGGATAGAGACTGTCCGGGGATTCGGCTATAAATTTTCAGCCCTAAAGGCAAAGAGCAGTCTATGAAAAAATGTACCAGTTTGTCGGCAAGGACTACACTGCTCTTAATCGCAGGCATTGCTGTTTTTTCGCTGACGCTTATTCTCATTCTTCACTTTAGTTCCAACCGGCTTCTGTATAACTGGCAGGAAATGGAAACAAAGGGAATGTATGAGTATGTTGAAAAAACCCTCTCAGAACTTATTGTAAGTTCTATTAGTCAAAATAAAGGCATCACCAATACTGATATTACCTCTGTTCTAAAAGACTTTCCCTATCTTCCCAATTGGCTCATCATTACAGATCTTGATTACAATGTACTCTATTTTTACCGCCAAAACGGAAGCGGAAGGCAGATGCAGAATTATATACGTCACATGCAGGATATTACAGCATGGAGACCGATAGCGGCTGATGATGGTAAAACGGTGCTTTATTACAGCATCGGTGTTCCCGAATTTACCGAGACAAAATCAAACGACACGCTCATTAAATCTTTCCGTCTTGCCCTGGCACTTGCCTGTATTGCGTCTTTAATTCTTGCCTTTCTTGCCTCTCAGTTTTTTTCCCGAAGAATTAAAAAGCAGACAATGTCTCTTGTTGCGGTATTGGAAAGCATTGCAGGCGGCGCCAGAGATGCTGTAATTCCGAATAGTTCTATAAAAGAGTTCTCTCAAATTGCCTCAGCTGCTGCGACTCTCCAGGATAATCTTCTTCGCGAAGAGACGATTAGAAGACAGTGGGCATCAGACATAGCACATGACCTTAGAACCCCGCTTACGGTCCTGCAGGGCACTATAGAGGGTTTAATTGACGGAGTGTTCAAAGCAGATGCTCAAAAACTCCAGACGCTTAATACTCAGGTAAAACACCTGTCTTCCTTAGTTAATGCTCTGTCCCTCCTATCCAAGCTGGAAACACCCGGCTACATACTTCACAAAGAAACTGTTTCGTTAACGGACAGCCTTACTAATGCTGTAAGCTTTTTTTCTTCACAGACGCAGGAAAAAAACATGGAAATTAGTACAAATCTTAACAATGTAAGTATTAAGGCAGACCCGGTTCTTTTTGAGCGGCTCATTTCAAACCTCATATCAAATGCCGTCGAATACGGACTGAACGGAACTGAAATATATATTACTGCAGAAAAATCATTAAGCAGTGAAGCTCTGTCCCTATCTATTTCCAACTATGCCGAGTTATCCGAAGAAACTGTACAACGAGCCTTTGACAGACTTTATCAGGGTAAGATATCTAGAACAGATGCGCACAGCGGACTGGGACTTTCGATTGTACAGGCTATTGTTAAGGCACACGGATGGAATATCAGTCTTCAGTATGATAAAGATCAGAAAAAAGTTACATTCATCATCATCTTCACCAAATCTTTATATTCCTGGGGTTGAATGTTCACCTTTACAGAGTATTCTTAGGTCAAGAAAACGAAAGTATAAAACAGACACCACGTTCTGTTACATAAAATATGCTTCGAAAACTTTGGAGGTACGATTATGAAAACTAAGATTTTTATTCTGGTTTCAGTTTTGGCAATTCTTGGTGCAGGATTATTTGCATACGACATGACAGGTTCCGACATTGCTGCTTCAGGTAAACTGGAAACAGTGAGCGGAAAACTCAAATTCGACGGCAGTGAATGGAGGATCGAAACAACGGCAAAAAAACTGTACAACATTCATCTGGGCAACTATGCTGTAGTGTATCCTGAGGGACTTGGCTTAGAAGAAGGTAATGAAGCAGCTGTAACAGGATTTACTCTTAATGACGACATCGCAGTAACTCAGATTACCACAGGCGGCTCTACTTATACATTACGCGACGAGACTACTGGACGCCCGGTATGGGCAGGTCGCGGAAATCGCCAAAATGAAAACACCCGTGGAAGAACAGAGGGTGGTATGGATTACTGCACCGAAACAACGCAGGGTGGTAGAATGCAGATGCCCTCTTTTTCTTCCCGTCCCGGAAGAGGAAGATTCTAAACCCGGCTGTTTCAGGGTTTAACATATCTGCAGCAGGGATACATAGGTCCCTGTAAAATAAAAGCGGCTTTCCGGATCTTCTCAGCGAAGACTCAGGAAAGCCGCTTTTTTGCAGCAGAGGCACCACTTAAATCAGGCGATTACCTTGCCTGCCTTGCAGTCATTGAAACTGTATTATACTGCTGCTCTTTGATGTTTGAGTTTCTGCATAAACTGAAAAGCAACCAGAACAGTAATAACAACGAGCCCTATAATATCAGTTGTGGTTTCCGGGAAAATAAGCAGAAGACCTGCAGCACCGAAAAGGATCCGTTCGATTACATGAGTCTTTCTAAACACATAACCTTCAAGAGCTGCGCTTATACCAAACATACCGATTAGTGCAGTAATTATAATTATTACAACTTCATAAGCATTAGTATTGATTAAGAGCATTGCAGGATTATACACAAACATATAGGGAATTATGAAGGCGCCTATTGCAATCTTTGTAGCCTCCAGCGCAGTTTTTATGGGTTTAGATTTTGCTATGGCAGATCCGGCAATCGCTGCAAGAGCAACAGGGGGAGTAATATCTGCAATGATGCCGAAGTAGAATGCAAACATGTGTGCTGCCAAGGGTTCTATGCCGAGCATAATTAAAGCGCCTGCTGTTATGGTTGATGTAATGAGGTAGTTTGCAGTTGTCGGTGCTCCCATGCCGAGAATGATTGACGAGAGCATGGTAAAAAAGAGTGTTACTATTTTTATGCCGCCCGATATCGAAATTAATCCCGCTCCAAGTTTTAATCCGAGCCCGGTAAGTGTTACCACGCCGATAATAATTCCCGCCATACCGCAGGCTATTGCAACAGAAATAATATTACGTGCAGCTATTGTGAGAGTTTCTACAATATCCTTTACATCAAAGCGGGCCTTATTTCCCTGCAGAATATCTACAATAGAGGTGACAATACCAAGCCCTGCAGAAAAAACGATTCCCATGAGAGCCGAGTATGTTGCAGTTTTTCCGGATACAAGAAAAAAGATAATTGCACCAAGAGGCAAAATTAAGTATCCTTTTTTCAATAAAAGTGGTAAAAATCGGGGAAGCTCTTCTTTACTCATTCCTTTAAGACCGAGTTTTTTTGCCTCAAGATGTACGGTAATGAAAATACCTGCAAAATATAAGAGGGCCGGAATTATTGCAGCCTTTGCCACAGTAAGATAGGGAATGCCTAAACTTTCCGCCATAAGAAAGGCTGCGGCTCCCATTATAGGAGGCATGATCTGTCCCCCGGTAGAGGCGGCGGCTTCTACGGCAGCTGCAAACTCAGGCTTATAACCCAGTTTTTTCATCATTGGAATTGTAAAGCTTCCAGACCCTACCGTGTTCGACACAGAGCTGCCGGAAACAGTGCCTTCTAAGGCGCTCGTAAGAACCGCAACTTTAGCAGGACCGCCCGAAGCGCCGCCTGCAATGGCATTACAAATATCAATAAAAAATTGACCAATCCCTGTTTTTTCAAGGAGAGCGCCGAATAAAATAAACAAAAATATAAATGTAGCACATGCACCAAGCGGCGTACCCATGATTCCTTCGGTATTATAAAAAAGGTGTGAAACAACCCGTTCAAAAGAGTAGCCGCGGTGGTTTAAAAAGCCGGGTAAGTAAGGACCTGCAAATGCATAGATAATAAAGGCAGATGCGATTATCAAAATAGGCAGCCCGACGATTCTTCTGCATGATTCCAAAAGAATGAGGATTCCTGCTGCGCCCACAGCAATATCAACAGGAGTATACATTCCTGCGCGCCGTGCAAGCGAATCAAAGTTAAGACTAATATACATCCATGCAGCTGCCCCTGCTAGTCCTAAAAGGACATCATACCACGGCAGGGTATTGCGGGGCATTTTTTTTGTCGCCGGAAAAAGAAGGAAGCCTAGAAGCTGCACAAAGGCTAGATGTGTTGCCCTCAATATTTGAGCAGTGACAGAGCCCGTGAGGGTTGCATAGAGCTGGAAGATGCAAAAGGCAATAGAAATAACAACCGTAATATATTGTCTCCAGCAGGTATGCTCTCTATAGGCAGATTCTCTGTCGAGCTGCTTCATAAGCTCTTTTATATCTTCTTCGTTGGTTGTTGGAGTTAACGTATCTCCCAGTTCTTCCATATCGTGATGCTTTTTTACTTTTACGACATCCATGGTATCTATTTCCTTCTTCATCACAACTCCTCACTTAATTTTACATACTGATAATTCTTTGCGTTATGAGTACAGCAATATATTTTAACACTGATATTTTTTCTGCCGAAATGGTAATTCTTTCCTGCACATTAAAATATTTTTTAAGCTCGTAATTACTATTTCCAATTTCGATGCTGTGTTCTGCAATAACACCGACGGCCATAACAAGCGATTTCATTTTTCGTTTCATACCGCTTATTTCTATATAATCATCGGTTATGGTAAAAGACTCGTCATACTCAGGTTCCGGAATACCTGCACCATACGAAAGAAACTGAGTCTTATGTAATTCAAGGACATACCCTGTCCCGTCCTTAACAATCCTGTAGTAATCTTTAACACGCCCCTTATTTACCGAATGGGTATAGGAAATAACAAAGCCTTCAGCATATTTGCCAGGGGTACCTGTATAAAAAATTACATCGTCTGTGCTGGATTTAATAGGAGAGGCATCTTTGGCGCATGGCTCAAGAATTACAGCATACAGAAAAGGTACAGTAAGAAAAGCACAAAGGCTTATAAGCAGCACGGCAGCAAGTATTAAACCCGCTGCCGTTTTTTTTCTATTTTTCAAAGATAATTACTTAACTGATAAACCAATTTCTTCATAGTATTTTACAGATCCCGGATGGAATGGAATAGATATTCCAGTCACTGCAGATTCTGCACTGAGCTCTTTTCCCTTTGCATGGGAAATAGCTAAATCTTTCTGGTTTTCAAAAAGTGCCTTTGTCATAGAATAAACAACATCCTTGTCGAGCTTTGCACTTACTGCAAGAGTTGCCTTAATTGCTAAAGCAGAAGTATCTTTATCAGTACCCTTATAGGTTCCGCCTGGAATTGTTGTTTTAGTATAGAATCCGTATTTTCCACAGATTGCATCTGCAGCTGATCCGTCAACAGGAATTAACACAAGCCCCTTGGACACTGCAAGTTCCTGGAGTGCGGAGTTTGGAACACCGGCAGTGACAAAGCAGGCATCAAGGGTTCCGTTCTGCAGACCGTCGCTTGATTCTTTGAAAGAAAGATTCGATTTTTTAATATCGTCAAAGGTCAAGCCGTAGCCTTCGAGAATCTGTTTTGCATTGAACTCAACACCGCTTCCTGCGTCTCCGATCGAAACTCTTTTTCCCTTCATATCTGCAATAGATGTAATACCGCTTTCCTTAGTAGCTGCAATCTGGACAACTTCCGGGTACAGTGTTCCAAGGGCCGCAAGATTTTCAAGTTTTTGACCTGCAAACATATCGGTCCCATGATACGCATAGTCAAGAACGTCATTTTGAACAATACCGAACTCAGCCTCTCCCTTGCTTATTAAGCGAAGGTTTTCTGCCGATGCACCGGTTGACTGTGCTGTAACATTCATCTTATCGATTTTGGTATTCCAAATGTTAGCCATAGCCCCGCCGTAGGGATAATACGTTCCGCTCGTTCCGCCGGTTGCTAAAATGTAATTTTTATTTGCCTGCACCTTAGTACATCCGCTAAGAACAAGTAAAACAATAATTCCTGAAAAAACAACAATACTCTTTTTCACATCTTCCTCCTAATTTTCAATGACATATAATTAT
>Ga0116148_1002986_pt1 | contig 16034 bp, 11 predicted proteins | sample AD_UKC055_MetaG_FD_89786 | JGI IMG/M metagenome (GOLD analysis project Ga0116148, IMG submission 89786) | Active sludge microbial communities of municipal wastewater-treating anaerobic digesters from USA - AD_UKC055_MetaG | ecosystem: Engineered > Bioreactor > Anaerobic > Digestate | place: USA... | reverse complement strand
GGTCCTTCGGCTTGCGCGCCTCGAAGAGCTCGACCACCCGCGGCAGGCCGCCCGTGATGTCCTTGGTCTTGGACATCTCGCGCGGGATCTTGGCGAGCACGTCGCCCGCCGCCAGCTTTTCGTTCTCCTTGACCGCGAGGTGGGCGCCGATCGGCAGCTGGTAACGGCGCTCCTCGTTCTTGCGGCCGACCACCTCGATGGTCGGGATCCGCTTGCCCGAGCCGAGCGGCTCGATGACGATCTTGTGGGCGTGCCCGGTGAGCTTGTCGATCTCCTCGCGGACGTTCTCGCCCTCGACCAGGTCGTGGAACCTGACCTTGCCGGCGATGGCGGTCAGGATCGACGAAGTGAAGGGGTCCCACTCGACCAGCACCGCCCCCGGCTCGACCTCATGGCCGTCCTCCACCAGCAGGTGCGACCCGTAGGCGACCGAGTAGCGCTCCTTCTCGCGCTGCCGCTCGTCGAGGATCACCAGCTTGCCGGTCCGCGAGATGGCCACCCGCTGCCGGTCCTTGTTGATGACGGTCGCGACGTTGAGGAACTTGACCGTCCCGGGGTGGTTGGCAACGTGCCGTGACGCCTCGCCGCCGCGGGTCGCGGTGCCGCCGTAGTGGAAGGTCCGCATCGTGAGCTGGGTGCCCGGCTCGCCGATCGACTGGGCGGCGATGATTCCGACCGCCTCCCCGATCTCGACCATCCGCCCGCTCGCCAGCATCCGCCCGTAGCAGAGCTGGCAGACGCCGCGGTCGGTCTCGCAGGTCAGCACCGACCGGATCCGCACCCGCTCGATGCCGGCCTCCTGGATCTGGTTGGCGAGCGCCTCGGTGATCTCGGTGTTCATCGGGCAGATCAGCGTGCCCTCGATCGGGTCGTAGACGTCCTCCGCCACCACCCGGCCGACCACCCGGTCGCGCAGCTGCTCGAGGATCTCACCGCCCTCGGAGATGGCCGTGACGTCGATGCCGTTGTCGGTGCCGCAGTCGTGCTCGACGACGATCACGTCCTGCGCGACGTCGACCAGCCGCCGGGTCAGGTAGCCGGAGTCGGCGGTCTTGAGCGCGGTGTCGGCGAGGCCCTTGCGCGCGCCGTGGGTCGAGATGAAGTACTGCAGGACCGACAGCCCCTCGCGGAAGTTGGCGGTGATCGGCGTCTCCATGATCTCGCCGGACGGCTTGGCCATCAGGCCGCGCATCCCTGCGAGCTGCCGCACCTGCTCGCGAGAGCCGCGCGCTCCGGAGTCGGCCATCATGTAGATCGGGTTGAACTCGCCGGTGTCGGGGTCGAGCGCCGACATCTGGAGGAACATCGCCTTGGCCACGTCCTCGGTGACCCGGTGCCAGATGTCGACGATCTTGTTGTGGCGCTCGCCGGCGGTGATCAGGCCCCCCGCCCGCTGCTTCTCCACCTCGTCGACCTCGCGGTAGGCCTGGTCGAGGTGCCGCTTCTTGGCGTCCGGGATCACCATGTCGCCGCTGGCCAGCGACAGGCCCGACTTGGTGGCGAACTCGAAGCCGATCGTCTTGAGGTTGTCGAGCAGGGCGATGGTCGGCTCGTGGCCGAGGTTCATGAAGGCGAACGCGACCAGGTTCTGCAGGCCCTTCTTCTTGAGCTGGCCGTTGATGAACGGCATCTCACGGGGCATCTCCATGTTGAAGAGCACCCGGCCGACCGTGGTCTCGAGCAGCATGTTCTCGACCTCGATCATGTCGGCGTACAGCAGGTCCTGGGAGCCTCCCTGGGCGACCAGGTCGATGAGGTTGCCGGAAAAGCGGAGCTGGATCGGGGCCTGGGTGGTGACGACCCCGGCGTGGTAGGCGAGGAAGACCTCCTCGGGGCTCGAGAAGACCTTGCCCGCGCCCTTGGCCGTGAAGTTCTCGGTGGTCAGGTAGTAGACCCCGATCACCATGTCCTGCGACGGCACCGCGAGCGGCCGTCCCGAGGCCGGCGACAGGATGTTGCGCGAGGACATCATCAGGATCCGCGCCTCGAGCTGCGCCTTGGGCGACAGCGGCACGTGGACCGCCATCTGGTCGCCGTCGAAGTCGGCGTTGTAGGCGGCGCAGACCAGGGGGTGGATCTTGATCGCCTTGCCCTCCACCAGCACCGGCTCGAAGGCCTGGATGCCGAGGCGGTGCAGGGTCGGGGCGCGGTTGAGCAGCACCGGGTGCTCGCCGATCACCTTCTCGAGGGAGTCCCAGACCTCGGGGGTCTGCAGGTCGACGAGCTCCTTGGCCATCTTGATGGTGTTGGCGAGCTCGCGCCGCTCCAGCTCCTGGTAGACGAACGGCTTGAACAGCTCGAGCGCCATCTTCTTGGGCAGGCCGCACTGGTTCAGCTGGAGATCCGGGCCGACCACGATCACCGACCGGCCCGAGTAGTCGACGCGCTTGCCGAGCAGGTTCTGGCGGAACCGGCCCTGCTTGCCCTTGAGGTTGTCGGACAGCGACTTGAGCGGCCGGTTGTTGGAGCCCTTGATGACCCGGCCGCGGCGGCCGTTGTCGAACAGGGCGTCGACCGCCTCCTGCAGCATCCGCTTCTCGTTGCGGACGATGACCTCGGGGGCGCGAAGGTCGAGCAGCTTCTTCAACCGGTTGTTGCGGTTGATGACGCGCCGGTAAAGGTCGTTGAGGTCGGAGGTCGCGAAGCGGCCGCCGTCGAGCGGCACCAGCGGCCGCAGCTCGGGCGGCAGCACCGGGATCACCTCGAGGATCATCCACTCGGGACGGTTGCCCGAGCGGCGCAGCGACTCGACCAGCTTGAGCCGCTTCGCGGCCTTCTGGCGGCGCATGATCGAGGTCTCGGTGCGCATGATCATGCGCAGCTCGGCCGCCATCTCGTCGAGGTCAAGCCGCTCCAGCAGGTCGCGGATCGCCTCCGCTCCCATCATCGCCACGAAGGCGTCGCCGAACTCCTCCCGCGCCTCGCGGAAATCCTCCTCCGAGAGGACCTGCTTCTCCTCGAGCGAGGTGTCGCCGGGGTCGATCACCACGTAGGCCTCGAAGTAGAGCACCCGCTCGAGCTCGCGCATCGTCATGTCGAGCAGCAGGCCGATCCGAGACGGCAGGCCCTTGAAGAACCAGACGTGGGAGACCGGGGCCGCGAGCTCGATGTGCCCCATCCGCTCGCGCCGGACCTTGGACTTGGTGACCTCGACGCCGCACTTGTCGCAGACGACGCCGCGGTACTTCATCCGCTTGTACTTGCCGCACAGGCACTCCCAGTCGGTGACCGGGCCGAAGATCTTGGCGCAGAACAGGCCGTCCCGCTCCGGCTTGAAGGTGCGGTAGTTGATGGTCTCCGGCTTGGTGACCTCGCCGTGCGACCAGGAGCGGATCTTCTCCGGGCTGGCCAGGCCCAGGCGGATGGCGTTGAAGTCGTTGAGTGGCTTGGGCTTCTCGAAGAAGCTCCGGACTTCGCTCAGGGTCGAACGCTCCATGGTCGCCACCCCCTACTCGTCTTCCTGCTGCAGCAGCTCGACGTCGAGCGCCAGCGCCTGCAGCTCCCGCACCAGCACGTTGAACGACTCCGGCAGGCCGGGCTCCTCGGGGACCTGGCCCTTGACGATCGCCTCGTAGACCTTGGCTCGCCCCTCGACGTCGTCGGACTTGACGGTCAGCAGCTCCTGCAGCGTGTGGGCGGCCCCGAAGGCCTCGAGCGCCCAGACCTCCATCTCGCCCAGCCGCTGGCCGCCGAACTGCGCCTTGCCGCCGAGCGGCTGCTGGGTGATCAGGGAGTAGGGCCCGATCGAGCGGGCGTGGATCTTGTCGTCCACCAGGTGACTGAGCTTCATCATGTAGATGTAGCCGGCGGTCACCCGCTGCTCGAAGGGCTCGCCGGTGACGCCGTCATAGAGCAGGGTCTTGCCGTCCTCGGGCAGGCCGGCCTGGTTCAGCATCTCGCGGATCTCGTCCTCGTCGGCCCCTTCGAAGACCGGGGTCGCGAACCTCAGGCCGAGCTCGCGGCCCGCCCAGCCGAGGTGGGTCTCGAGGATCTGGCCGACGTTCATGCGCGACGGGACGCCGAGCGGGTTGAGCACGACCTCCACCGGGGTGCCGTCCGGCAGGAAGGGCATCTCCTGCTCGGCGAGGGTCTGCGAGATCACGCCCTTGTTGCCGTGGCGGCCGGCCATCTTGTCACCGACCTGGAGCTTGCGCTTCATGGCGATGAACACCTTGACCTGCTTGATGACGCCCGGCGGCAGCTCGTCGCCCTGCCGCAGCAGCTCGATCCGCTCCTGGTTGAGCTGCTCGAGCACCTCGATCTGCGAGTCGGCCTGGCGGATGATCAGCCGCACCTTCTCGAGCAGCCGGCTGTCGCGGATCGGCAGCTCCAGCAGCTTCGACTTCGGGACCCGGCGCAGCGCCTCCGCGGTGAGCTTCTGTCCCTTCTTGGCGAGCACCTCGCCGCGTCCCACCGTGAGGTCGTCGGTCACCTTCACGCCGTCGAGCAGCTGCTGGATCTTGGACTCGCGCACCTCGAGGATGATCCGGCGCTCGTCCTCGGAGTTCTTGCGCAGCCGCGCGATCTCGCCGGCCTCGATGGCGAGCTGCCGGGAGTCCTTCTCGACGCCCTTGCGGGCGAAGATCTGGACCCCGACCACCACCCCCTCGATGCCCGGCGGGCAGCGCAGCGAGGCGTCGCGGACGTCTCCCGCCTTCTCGCCGAAGATCGCCCGCAGCAGCTTCTCCTCGGGGGTCAGCTGGGTCTCGCCCTTGGGGGTGACCTTGCCGACCAGGATCGAGCCCTGGCGGACCTGGGCGCCGACGTGGATGATGCCCGCCTCGTCGAGCAGGTTGAGCGCCGACTCGGCGACGTTTGGGATGTCGCGGGTGATCTCCTCGGGCCCGAGCTTGGTGTCCCGGGCCGAGGTCTCGAACTCCTCGATGTGGATCGAGGTGTAGCGGTCCTCCTTGACCAGCTTCTCCGACACCACGATGGCGTCCTCGAAGTTGTAGCCGCGCCACGGCATGAAGGCGACCAGGACGTTGTGGCCCAGCGCCAGCTCGCCGCGATCGGTGTTGGGGCCGTCGGCCAGGACCTGGCCCTTCTCGACCCGCTGGCCCTCGCTGACCAGGGGCTTCTGGTTGATCGAGGTGTTCTGGTTCGAGCGGCGGAACTTGGTGAGCTGGTAGATGTCGGCGCCGAACTCGCCCTCGCCCTCGCCCTCGACGCGGACGATGATGCGCTGGCTGTCCACCTTGTCGACCACGCCGGCCCGGCGGCACATCACCACCGCCCCGGAGTCCTGGGCGACCACCGCCTCCATGCCGGTGCCGACGATCGGCGCCTCCGGCTGCACCAGGGGCACCGCCTGGCGCTGCATGTTGGAGCCCATCAGCGCGCGGTTGGCGTCGTCGTGCTCCAGGAACGGGATCAGCGACGCCGCCACCGACACCACCTGCCGCGGCGACACGTCGATGAAGTCGACCTGGTCGCGGTCGATCACCAGGAACTCGCCGCCCGAGCGGGCGATGACCTTGTCGTCGATCAGGTTGCCCTGCTCGTCGACCCGGGCGTTGGCCTGGGCGATGTTGAGGTTCTCCTCCTCCCACGCCGCCAGGTAGAAGGCGTGCGGCTCGCCCCATGCCTCGACCTTGCCGGCCTTCGCCAGGCGCCGGTTGACCCGCTCGAACTCCTCGAGCAGGACCACCTGGCCGAACTCGAAGCCGCTGTCACCGACCTGGATGATCCTGACGTGCTCGAGGACCTTCGCCCCCTCCACCTTCTTGTAGGGCGACTCGATGTAGCCCATCGGGTTGAGCCGCGCGAAGCACGACAACGACGAGATCAGGCCGATGTTCGGTCCCTCGGGGGTCTCGATCGGGCAGATCCGGCCATAGTGGGTCGAGTGCACGTCGCGGACCTCGAAGCCGGCTCGCTCCCTGGACAGGCCGCCCGGGCCGAGGGCGGAGAGCCGCCGCTTGTGGGTGACCTCGGAGAGCGGGTTGGTCTGGTCCATGAACTGGGAAAGCTGCGAGGAGCCGAAGAACTCGTCCACCGCCGCCATCACCGGCTTCGAGTTCACGAGGTCCCTGGGCATCGCCGAGTCGATGTCGGGGTGGATCGACATCTTCTCCTTGATCGCCCGCTCCATGCGGACCAGCCCGATCCGGAACTGGTTCTCCATCAGCTCGCCGACGGTGCGCACCCGCCGGTTGGCCAGGGAATCGATGTCGTCGACCCGCCCCAGATCGCGGTGCAGCCGGAGCAGGTAGGTCACCAGGCGGAGGAAGTCGTCGACGTCCAGGATCCGGCGGTTGAGGGGCTTCTTGAGGGAGAGCTTGGCGTTGAACTTGAACCGCCCGACCTGGGAGAGGTCGTACTTGCGGTCGTCGAAGAACAGGCCGTTGAAGAGCGTGGTCGCCGACTCCTCGGTTGGCGGGTCGCCCGGCCGCTGGCGCCGGTAGATCTCCATCCGGGCGTCCATCTGGGTCCCGCTCCCGTCCTTCTCGAGGGTCTGGTGGAGGATCTCGCCAACCGGGTCCCAGTCGGGGAAGGCGAGGCTCAGCACCTCGACCCCGGTCTCCGCGGCCATGTCGAGGACCTCGTCGGTCAGCCGGGTGTTGGCGGCCGCGATCACCTCGCCGGTCTCGGCGTTGACCAGGTCGTCGACGATGATCGCGCCGATCAGGTCGGCCCGGCTCACGCCGACCCTCGTCGGCTTGCCGTCGGTCGACTTCTGCAGGCGCTTGATCAGCGCGCTGTCCAGCGTCAGGCCGGCGAACAACGGCGGGTTGGCCAGCTTGCGGAAGCGCTGCGCCTTCTGGCGCTCGGTCTCGATGTCGAGAACCCGCGAGTCCAGAAGAACGGTGGCGGTCGACGTGTTGGACCCGAGCCGCACGTCGAACACGGTGTAGAAGGCCCGCAGGATCTGGGAGTTGGTCTCGAGCTCGGGGCTGAGCGCGCGCAGGAAGACGGTGCCCGGCAGGCGGCGCTTGCGGTCGATCCGCACCCACAGCACCTGCTTGTTGTCGTACTCGAACTCGATCCACGAGCCGCGGTAGGGCACCACCTTCGCCAGGTAGTGGTTGGGGCCTTCGAGGGTGAAGAAGACCCCGGGGGACCGGTGAAGCTGGGAGACGATGACGCGCTCGGTGCCGTTGATGATGAAGGTCCCGGTGTCGGTCATCAGCGGCAGCTCGCCGAAGTAGAGCTCCTCCTCCTTGACGTCCCGGACCTGGCGGGTCCCGTCCTCGCCGGTGTCGAAGGTGACGAGCCGGAAGGTGAGCCGGACCGGCACCGCGTAGGACAGCCCCTTGCCGCGGCACTCGTCGTCGTTGAACGGCAGCCGCAGCCCGACCGACGTGCCGCAGACGCCGCAGCTCTCGATCAGGTTGCGGTTGGCCTTGCCGCAGCCCGGGCACACCACCTGGTCCTCGTGCGCCTCGCCGGCCTTGAACAGCACCCCGCAGTGCTCGCAGGTCAGCCGCAGGTGGTGCAGCCCCTTGATCCGGCCGCAGCGACAGCTCCAGTTGCCGATCTCGTAGCGGACGAACTGCAGCTCGCAGGTGTCGCGGAAGTCGGTGAACGGGAAGATCGTGGTGAGCACCGCCTGCAGCCCGCCGGAGGTCCGCTCCTCGGGCAGCAGATCCATCTGGAGGAACTCCACGTAGGAGGCCCGCTGGACCTGGATCAGGTTCGGCAGCTGGATGCTGGACGGATTCTTGGCGAAGTCCATCCGCCCGTGGGGGATCGTCGTCATCTCGGGTGCCTCCTGACGAATAGCAGCACGGGGAGGCAGACGCTCCCCGCGCCGTCAGTGCTCGGCTCCGCGCAGCCGGAAGCCAGAGGGCTGTCGATCGTTACTTGATCTCCACTTGAGCGCCGGCATCCTCGAACTTCGCCTTGACGCTCTCGGCCTCGTCCTTGCTCACGCCCTCCTTGACCTTGGTGGGCGCCGCCTCGACGAGCTCCTTCGCTTCCTTGAGACCGAGCGAGGTCACCTCGCGGACGACCTTGATCACGTTGATCTTCTTGTCGCCCACCGAGTTCAGGATGACGTCGAACTCGGTCTGCTCCTCCGCCTGCTCGCCGGCGGCGGCCCCGGGCGCCGCGCCCGCGACCATCACCGGGACCGCGGCGGCAGCGGCCGACACCCCGAACTCGTCCTCGAGAGCCTTGACCAGCTGGTTGAGCTCAAGCACGGTCATGCCCTTGATCTCGTCCATCATCTTTTCGATCTGAGCCATGCTACGAAATCCTCCCTTAGGACTCTTTGGTTTCCATCGCGCCCGCCACCTGTCCGAGGACAGAGGCGAGTTTCTGGGCCGGGCTGTTCAGCGCCACCACCAGCCGGCGGATCGGCGACTGCAGCAAGAACACGAGCTTGGTCAGCAGCTCCTGCCGCGACGGCATGTCGGCGATCTGCCTCGCCTCTTCGGCCTCGATCAGCTGCCCTTCGAGGTACGCCTGGCGGAAGGTCAGGGCCGGGTGGGTCTTGGCGAAGTCGCGCAACACCTTGGCCAGCGCGACGCCGTCGCCGCCGGTGAAGGCGAGGGCCTTCGGTCCGACCAGGTAGGGCTTCAGGCCCTCCATGCTGGTGCCTTCCACCGCGAGCCGGACCACCGAGTTCTTGACCACCTTGTAGGTCGCGTTGGTCCTCCGCACCTGGGCGCGGAGCTCGGTGACCTCGGGGACCTTGAGCCCGGTGTTCTCCATCAGGAAGACAGTGTTCACCCCGTCGAGCGCCGCCCGGAGGTCCTCTGACTGCTGGTGTTTCTGATCTCGCGTAAGCATTGCGCCCCCTACTTCACATCCAGGCTCACGAGGTCGACCTGCACGCCCGGACCCATCGTGGAGCACAGGTAGACGGTGTGAACGTAGCGCCCCTTGGCCGCGGCGGGTTTCGCCTTCTGCACGGCGTCGACGAAGCTGCGGGTGTTCTCGAGGAGCTTGTCCGCGGAGAACGACACCTTGCCGACCGGAGCGTGGATGATCGCTGTCTTGTCGACCCTGAACTCGACCCGGCCGGCCTTGATGTCGTGGATCGCCGCCGCGATGTCCTTGGTGACGGTCCCCGACTTGGGGTTGGGCATCAGGCCGCGCGGGCCGAGGATGCGCCCGACCTTGGACAGCCCGCGCATCATGTCCGGGGTCGCCACGATGGCGTCGATCTCGAGCCAACCGCCCTGGATCTTGGCCACCGCCTCGTCGCCGGTCATCACGAAGTCGGCGCCGGCCTCCTCGGCCGCCTTCTGGTCCGCACCCTCGCAGACCGCGAGCACGGTGCTCTTCTTGCCGGTGCCGTGGGGCAGCACGACGGTGCCGCGCACCATCTGGTCGGCGTGCTTGGGGTTGACCCCGAGCCGCATCGCGACCTCGACGGTTTCGTCGAAGCGCGCGAACGCCGCCTCGCGCACGATCTTGACCGCCTCGTCGACCGGGTACGGCTTGCGCTCGACCCTGGCCGCGGCATCGCGATACTTCTTGCCCTTATGTGCCATCGGCCACCTCCTCAGCCACTGACCTCGACGCCCATCGAGCGCGCGGTCCCGAGAATGATCTGGACCGCCGCCTCGAGCGACTCGGTGTTGAGGTCAGGCATCTTGGTCCTCGCGATCTCCTCCACCTGGCTCATCGTGATCGTCGCCACCTTGACCCGGTTGGGCTCGCCCGAGCCCTTGTCGAGCCCGGCCGCCTTGCGGAGCAGGAACGAGGCCGGGGGGGTCTTGGTGATGAAGCTGTACGTCCGGTCGGCGTACACCGTGATGATGGTGGGGATGATGATGCCCTGTTGACCCTGCGTGCGCGCGTTGAACGCCTTGCAGAAGTCCATGATGTTCAGGCCGTGTTGGCCCAGCGCGGGGCCGACCGGCGGGGCCGGCGTCGCCTGGCCTCCCGGCAGCTGCAGCTTGATCTGCCCGACTACTTTCTTCGCCATGCTCGTACCCTCACGACAGCTTCTGCACTTGGCGGAACTCCATCTCCACCGGCGTCTCGCGCCCGAAGATGGTGACCATCACCTTGACCGTCGACCGGTCGAGGTTGACCTCCTCGATCACGCCGTTGAAGGACGCGAACGGCCCGTCGGTGATCCGGATCCGCTCGCCCTTCTCGAACACCTCCTTCGGCCGCGGCTTCTCCTGGGTCGCCACCGACTGGTGGAGGATCTGGTTGACCTCCTCCTCGGTCAGCGGAGTCGGCTTCTTGCCGGCCCCGACGAACCCGGTGACCTTCGGCGTGTTGCGCACCAGGTGCCACGCGTCGTCGGTCATCTCCATTTCCACGAGGACGTACCCGGGGAAGAACTTGCGCCGCACCTCGCGCTTCTTGCCGTTCTTGATCTCGACCACGGTCTCGGTCGGCACCTGGATCTCGCCGAAGAACTCGGCCATTCCAAGCGCCTCCACGCGCTGCTCGAGGGTCTTCTTGACGCGGTCTTCGAAGCCCGAGTAGGTGTGGATGATGTACCACTGCTTGGCCATGGCCGGCGCCCCCGTCACGAGAAGACACCGAAGATGCGGAATATCCTCTGGGTCATGAACACGAACACGAGGTCGCAGAGGTAGAGATACACGCCGAAGATGAACGACGCGATCACGACCACCGTCGTGGTGTTGATGACCTCCTGCTTGGTCGGCCACGTCACCTTCTTGGTTTCGACCACGACCTCGGACAGAAAGGCCTTGAGGCGTTTCCACCACTGCATGCCGACGACTCCTCGCCGAAGGAAGATGGCAGGCCAGGAGGGACTCGAACCCCCAACCACCGGTTTTGGAGACCGGGACTCTACCAATTGAGCTACTGGCCTGCGCGAATCCCGTTCTCGAAGTCCTGGCGCCCCCCGGCCGGCCCCAGGATCGTCCTTCGATGCCTATTCGATGATCGCCGTGATCGAGCCGGCGCCGACGGTGCGGCCGCCCTCCCGAATCGCGAACCTCAGCCCACGCTCCATGGCGATCGGCGTGATCAGCTCCACCTCCAGGTTCGTGTTGTCCCCTGGAATCACCATCTCCACGCCCTCGTCCAGGTTCACCGCCCCCGTCACGTCCGTCGTCCTGAAGAAAAACTGCGGCCGATAACCACGGAAAAACGGCGTGTGACGGCCCCCCTCCTCCTTCGTCAACACGTACACCTCAGCCCTGAACTTCAAATGCGGCGTGATCGACCCCGGCTTCGCCACCACCTGCCCCCGCTCCACGTCCTTGCGCTCCGTCCCCCGCAGCAAAAGCCCAATGTTGTCCCCAGCCTCCCCGTAATCGAGAAGCTTGCGGAACATCTCCACCCCCGTCACCACCCGCTTCACCGTCGGCCGAATCCCAACAATCTCCATCTCCTCGCCAACCGAAACCTTCCCCCTCTCGACCCGCCCAGTCACCACCGTGCCACGTCCAGAAATCGTGAACACGTCCTCGATCGGCATCAGAAAATCCTTGTCAACATCCCGCTTCGGCAACGGAATGTATGTGTCCATCGCCTCCAACAGCTCCCAAATCGACTTGCACTCCTGCGAATCAGCGTCGTCGCTCTCCCCCGCCTTCAACGCCGACCCCCTCACCACCGGAATCTCCTCCCCAGGAAACTCGTACGCGCTCAACAGCTCCCGAACCTCCAACTCCACAAGGTCCAAAAGCTCCGCATCATCCACCATGTCCACCTTGTTCATGTACACGATGATGTACGGCACCCCCACCTGACGCGCCAGCAAAATGTGCTCCCGCGTCTGCGGCATCGGCCCGTCCGCCGCCGACACCACCAACACCGCCCCGTCCATCTGCGCCGCACCCGTAATCATGTTCTTCACGTAGTCCGCGTGCCCCGGACAGTCCACGTGCGCGTAGTGCCGAGTCTTCGACTGATACTCCACGTGCGCCGTGTTGATCGTGATCCCCCGCGCCTTCTCCTCCGGCGCCTTGTCAATCGCCTCAAACGGCGTGTACTCCGCCAACCCCTTCGCCGCCAACGTCTTCGTGATCGCAGCCGTCAACGTCGTCTTGCCGTGATCCACGTGACCAATCGTCCCAATGTTCACGTGCGGCTTCGTCCGCTCAAACTTCTGCTTGGCCATTCGAGCCTCCCGTTTACGCCGTCAGTCCTCGGGCGCGGGCGATGATCACGTCCGCGTGCTGCTGGGGCACCTCGTCGTAGTGATCGAACTGCATGGTGTAGGTGGCGCGGCCCTGGGTCGCCGACCGGAGATCGGTCGCATAGCCGAACATCTCCGACAGCGGCACGTGGACGGTGACCACCTGGAACCCGGCGCGCGGCTCCATGCTGATGATGCGGCCGCGGCGGCGGTTGAGGTCCCCGATCACGTCGCCCATGTACTCCTCGGGGGTCACCGCCTCGACCTCCATGATCGGCTCGAGCAGCACCGGGCGGGCGCGTGAGGCGGCATCCTGGAACGCCATCGAGCCGGCGACCTTGAACGCGATCTCGGAGGAGTCGACCTCGTGGAACGAGCCGTCGTAAAGGGTGACCGCGACGCCCAGCATCGGGTAGCCGGCGAGCACCCCGCGCTCCATCGCCTCGCGGACGCCGATCTCGACCGGGCGGATGAACTCCTTCGGGATCGTCCCCTGGGTGATCTCGTTCCGGAACTCGAAGTCGGTGCCGTCGGTCAACGGCGCGATCCGGACCTTGGCGTGGCCGTACTGGCCATGGCCGCCGGTCTGGCGGATGAACCGGCCCTCGCCGTCGGCCTCCTCGGTGATGGTCTCGCGGTAGGCGACCTGCGGCCGGCCGACGTTGGCGCGGATGTTGTACTCCCGCAGCAGGCGATCGATGACGATCTCGAGGTGGAGCTCCCCCATCCCGGAGATCAGGGTCTGCCCGGTCTCCTGGTCGGTGATCACCCGGAAGGTCGGGTCCTCCCGCGTGAGCTTGCCGAGCGCCGCCCCGAGCTTGTCCTGGTCGGCCTGCGTCCTCGGCTCGATCGCCACCGAGATCACCGGCTCGGGGAACTGCATGGCCTCGAGCACGATCGGGTGGGCCGGCTCGCAGATGGTGTCGCCGGTGGCCGCGTTGCGCAGCCCGACCACCGCGCAGATGTCGCCCGCGAAGACCTCGGAGATCTCCTCGCGCTTGTTGGCGTGCATCTTGAGCAGCCGGCCGATGCGCTCCGATTTGCCGGTGGCGGCGTTGACCACCGTCGAGCCGGTGTGGAGCCTCCCCGAGTAGATCCGGACGAACGACAGCTGGCCGACGAAGGGGTCGTTCATGATCTTGAACACGAGCGCGGCGAACGGCTCGTCGTCGGCGGCGTGGCGGACGTCGAGCTCGCTGGTCGACGGCCGGTAGCCCTCGATGGGCGGCACGTCGAGCGGCGAGGGGAGAAAGTCGACCACCGCGTCGAGCAGCGGCTGGACGCCCTTGTTCTTGAACGCCGCCCCGCACAGCACCGGCACCAGCGCGCCGCTGATCGTGCCCAGCCGGAGGCCGCGGAGGATCTGCTCCTCGCTCAGGCTGCCGCCGCTCAGGTACTGGTCGAGCAGGTCGTCCGAGGTTTCGGCCACCGCCTCGAGCAGCCGTTCCCGCTGCTCCTCGACCTCGGCCCGGTACTCCTCGGGCACCGACTCCTCGCGGTACTCGGCCCCCAGGCTCTCATCGAGGTAGCGGTAGGAGCGCAGCCGCACCAGGTCGATCACGCCCACGAACGACTCCTCGCGGCCGAGCGGTACCTGCACCGGGACCGGGTTGGCCTTGAGCCGGGTGCGGATCTGGTCGACCACACCGGCGAACCTGGCGCCGACGCGGTCCATCTTGTTGACGAAGGCGACCCGGGGCACCCGGTAGCGGTCGGCCTGCCGCCACACCGTCTCCGACTGCGGCTCGACGCCGCCGACCGCGCAGAACACCGCGACCGCACCGTCGAGCACACGCAGGCTGCGCTCGACCTCGGCGGTAAAGTCGACATGGCCAGGGGTGTCGATGATGTTGATGCGGTGGTCCCGCCAGAAGCAGGTGGTGGCGGCGGAGGTGATGGTGATGCCGCGCTCCTGCTCCTGGGGCATCCAGTCCATGGTGGCGGTGCCGTCGTGCACCTCACCCAGCTTGTAGTTGATGCCGGTGTAGTAGAGCACCCGCTCGGTAGTCGTCGTCTTACCGGCATCGATGTGCGCCATGATGCCGATATTCCGGACGTGGTCGAGGGGGATGGATCGCGACATGTTGTCAAAGAGCTCCTGACCGGGCTAGCTGCCAGAGTCCGCTTCCTGGTTCACCACCTGTAGTGGGCGAACGCCTTGTTCGCGTCCGCCATCCGATGCGTGTCCTCACGCTTCTTGATCGCGCCGCCGCGGTTGTTGGCGGCATCGAGAAACTCGCCGGCGAGCTTCTCCATCATCGTCTTCTCGTGGCGCGCGGCGGCGAAGGTGATCAGCCAGCGGATCGCGAGCGACTGCTGGCGGTCGTTGCTCACCTCGACCGGCACCTGGTAGGTCGAGCCGCCGACCCGGCGCGACTTGACCTCGACCTGGGGCGCCGTGTTCTCCATTGCCCGCTTGAAGACCTTGAGCGGATCGTCGCCGGACCGCTCCTCGATCAGGCGCAGGGCGCCGTAGAAGATCCGCTCGGCGGTAGTCTTCTTGCCCTGGCGGGTCACGTTGTTGATGAACTTCGTGACCAGCCGGGAGTTGTAGACCGGGTCCGGCAGGAGCTCACGCTTCTCGACGATTCCGCGGCGCGGCATCGCTCCCTCCCTCAGGCCTTCGGTCGCTTGGCTCCGTACTTGGAGCGCTGCTGCCGGCGGCCGTCGACGCCCTGGCAGTCCATGGTCCCGCGAATGATGTGGTAGCGGACCCCGGGGAGGTCCTTGACGCGGCCGCCGCGGATCATCACCTGCGAGTGCTCCTGCAGGTTGTGACCCTCGCCGGGGATGTACGCCGTCACCTCGATGCCGTTGGTCAGCCGGACCCGCGCCACCTTGCGGAGCGCCGAGTTCGGCTTCTTCGGGGTGGTCGTGAACACCCGGGTGCACACGCCGCGCCGCTGCGGGCACGCGTGGAGGGCGGGGCTCTTCGTCTTCTCCACCGCCGTCCTGCGGCCCTCGCGGACCAGCTGCGAGATGGTTGGCATATCCGCTCCCTGGCTCGGTTGATGAAAGTCAAGCAGGCGTTACACTTGCCCGCCACCCAAACGAATCGCGGCCCTGGGGACGCCAGAGCCGCGGAAGGATACCCTCGATCGAGGGTTCTGTCAACTGTCGCGCAGGGGTCGCTCGGCGTGCGCCTCGAGCAGCGCGGCTGCCGCCTCGGTCATCTCCTGGTAGAGGGCGTCGGCCTCCTCGCGGGGCGCCATCTCGTCCTGCGGCACCGGCTCGATCACGGTCCGCCGGTAGCGCGGGGCGCCGGTGCCGGCCGGGATCAACCGGCCGACGATGACGTTCTCCTTGAGGCCGTGCAGGTTGTCCACCTTTCCGGACACCGCCGCCTCGGTGAGCACCCGGGTCGTCTCCTGGAAGGACGCGGCCGACACGAACGACTCGGTCGCCAGCGACGCCTTGGTGATGCCGAGCAGCAGCGACTTGGCGGTCGCGGGCTCGCCGCCGGCCGCGGTCACCCGGTCGTTCTCGCGCCGGAACAGGTAGCGCGGGACCTGCTGCTCGAGCAGGAAGTCGGTGTCGCCGGGGTCGACCACCTTCACGAAGCGCATCATCTGGCGGACCATCACCTCGATGTGCTTGTCGTTGATCGCGACCCCCTGCGAGCGATAGACCTCCTGGATCTTGTCCACCAGGTGGCGCTGCATCTCCTGCTCGCCGAGGATCGAGAGGATGTCGTGCGGGTTGACGGCGCCCTCGGTCAGCGGGTCGCCGGCCTGGATGAACTCGCGCTCCTGCACCGAGACGTGCGCGTAGCGCGGGATCGAGTACTCGCGATGCTCGCCGCCCTCGCCCTTGAGGACGATCCGGCGCTGGCCCCGCACCGGCTCGGTGATCTCGACCGTGCCGTCGATCTCGGAGACCACGGCCGGGTCCTTCGGCTTGCGCGCCTCGAAGAGCTCGACCACCCGCGGCAGGCCGCCCGTGATGTCCTTGGTCTTGGACATCTCGCGCGGGATCTTGGCGAGCACGTCGCCCGCCGCCAGCTTTTCGT
>Ga0116148_1002983_pt1 | contig 16040 bp, 10 predicted proteins | sample AD_UKC055_MetaG_FD_89786 | JGI IMG/M metagenome (GOLD analysis project Ga0116148, IMG submission 89786) | Active sludge microbial communities of municipal wastewater-treating anaerobic digesters from USA - AD_UKC055_MetaG | ecosystem: Engineered > Bioreactor > Anaerobic > Digestate | place: USA... | reverse complement strand
TGGCGAAACAGGGCTATCGCCATTTCGACTGGAATGTGGATTCGTTCGACTACGGCCCTAATGCCAAAGACTCAGATGCGATCGCCAAGACCGTTGTGGCGGGCGTGGTCAAGCGGAGCGAGGCGATTGTTCTGATGCACGACAGTTATCCGCACATGGCAACCGCCAAGGCTTTACCCGTCATTATCCGCGAGTTGCGGTCACAAGGATACGCTTTCAAGGCGCTGTCCGGGGAATCCTTCACGGTGCAGTTTCTCAAACCGTCGCGGCAGGCAGCTGAATAGGCGCGCGACTCGCCGGCGGGGCGTGTGCCAGGAACCGATGTTTATCCTTTGCCGGCGTCGTCCGCCTCGCTGACAGGCCACACAAACGTCGCGGTTGCGCGCGCGGGGACTTCGGCCGCGAATGATCTGCCGCGCCACGCGATGGTAAAGGTACTTGGGTTGCGGTCGGCGTTGGCCACGACAAGGACGATGGTATCGTCGGGATTCAGGAATGCCACGTTGCCGAAGCGCTGGCCCCTGAAAACCGTGGACTCGATGCGCACGGCGTCCCGCTGTATGAACCGCATGAACTGGCCGTACATGCAATAGTCATACCCGAAATAAAGCGTCTTTGTGGCGGTGTTGAGCACGATACACGTGGGCGAGCACGGGTGGGGCCCTGCGTTCGGTTCCCCTTGGTCGTTGATTATCGACACCCATGCATTGTATGAGCGGGACCAGTTGCGCAGAATGTCCATGATAGCGATGGCGCCCGGTGTGCCGAATGTGGAACCTTCCGTAAAATAGATCTGCTTCGACGGGAACATATCGTGCAGGCGCGTCATGGCTTCGGGCCTGCCCTCATAGTGGTGAAACCCCGTACCGTCGATGTACTTGGCCGCCTTGGGGTCTCCCACGACGTTCTTGGGCCATCCCAACGGCTCGAAATTGTGGTCCCAGCACCAGATCTTGGTATCGAGCTTCTGTCGCGCAAACTCGGGGCCAACATGTTCCGCGATGAATTCGGCCTGTTCCTGGGCGGTCCACCGGCACGTAGGATAGGTGGGCGGATTGTAGTCGGGTTCATTCTGCAGCGTGATGGCGTAGATCGGGATGCCCTCGGCCTCGTACGCCGCAATGAATCTGGCGAGGTAACGCGCGTAGACGGCGTAATACTGGGGCTCAAACCGCCCTCCTCCGATGGTTCCGTTCGAGGTCATCCAGCCCGGCGGGCTCCAGGGGGACGCGAAGAAGAGCAGGCCGGGATTCTTCTCGAGCGCCATCTTGAGCACGGGCAAGACGTATTCGCGGTCCTTCTCGATAGAGAAATGCTCGAGTTCCATGTCCCCTGGCACGTCCGCGTAGGTGTACCAGGGGGATGCCGTGAAGTCCGGCGTCCCGATGCAGATGCGCATCAGATTCATTCCGAGGCCGTTTTCGGGGCTGACCAAGCGTTCGACGGCGAGCTCCTGTTCATCGGGGTCAAGCTGGCTGATGTTGTAGCACGTAGCATGCTCGAGGGAAGCGCCCATCCCGAGAATCGTCTGGTACCGGATGGCGTCGTCGATACGGATGTCTGGCGCGGGCGCTTCCGCTCCAAAAGCTGCCGCGGGCTGTTCCGAAAGGGTGTTCTGCATGTCTTCCGAAGAGACCCACCACGCCACGTCAAGGCCCGGGGCTGCCTGTCCCCCGGCGGCCAGAAGGGCCGCGACGACGCTTCTCCCCAACACCGTTGCATACCGCATCCGCATCATCCTTCTCCCGCATGGACCCGGCAAACGTCTCCATACCCTGCCTGGACCTAGAGTACCACCCCACGGCCCCGGCGCAAAAGGGTTCGAGCGGCGCCAGGCTGCTGACCGGCGCGCACACCCTTCGTGCCCGGTTTGACCGGTGCGGTCCGGCCCGGAAGAGAATCCCTGGCCATGTCTGCGGTTATTCTCGTTCCCGCCGACAGGGCCCCAACAACGATTCTGCTGTGCCTGTGTTGAAATGGCGGTGAAATTGTGATAACGTTCACGATTAGACGGTGGATTCAGTCGTATTCCCCACTTCCTTCGTCTCAGCAGCAGTACAAACCACTGGCTGTCAGTATGTTCCGTAAGCGAAACGGTCGCAACGGTGGAGGCTCGTAAGCATGAGCGATGATTACAGAAAGATCGTCCAGGAAGCTGTCGCGAAATTCGGCAAGGACAAGAAGCGCTTGATGGACATTGCGCGCGCCGTGCATGCCAAGACGGGGCACTTGTCGGAGGACATCGTGGGCACTATTGCCGATGCTCTCGGGTGCCATCGGGTGGAGGTGCGTGACATGACCTCCTTCTTTGCGTTCTTCTCGCGGGAGCCCAAGGGCAAGACGACCATTCGTCTGTGCAACTCCGTGGTGGAGCGCATGAAAGGGGCGGATGCGGTCGCGAAAGCGTTCGAGAAAGCCGTCGGCGTCCGGTTCGGCGAGACAAGTCCCGATGGACTGATCAGCCTCGAATACACGCCATGCATCGGGATGTCTGACCAGGCGCCCGCGGCGCTTGTCGACGGCAAGGTGGTGACCAATATCCGGCCCGAAGACGTGAAATCAATAGTCGACGCCGTCCGCTCGGGCAAACTGCACGAAGGCGGCGATACGAGCGTGAAAGCCGTCGAGTCCAACGTGCGGCTGATGGGGCAAGTCATATTCGCGCCGATGGAGCGTGGCGCGGCGGTTCGCAAGGCCCTGAGCATGAGCCCGGAAGACGTCATCAACGAGATGAACAAGGCGCGGGTCCGCGGGCGCGGCGGCGCGGGGTTTCCGCTCGCCATGAAATGGAGCTTCTGCCGCAAGGCGCAGGGTGGCGCGCATTACATTGTCTGCAACGGTGACGAAGGCGAGCCCGGCACATTCAAGGACCGCGTGATCCTGACCGAGTGTCCGGACCTGATGTTTGAAGGATTGACGATTGCGGGATACGCGGTAGGCGCCAAGGAGGGGTACTTCTACCTTCGCGGCGAATATGAATATCTGCTGCCCCACCTGGAGCAGGTGTTGGCGAAGCGCCGCCGCATGGGGCTTCTGGGTGAAAACGTATGCGGCTATGAGGGATTCGATTTCGACATCCGGATTCAAATGGGCGCCGGCGCCTATATCTGCGGCGAGGAGTCGGCACTCATCGAGTCGCTCGAAGGGAAACGGGGCGCGCCGCGCGACAGACCCCCGTTCCCAGTCCAGAAAGGCTACCTCGACCAGCCGACCAGCGTGAACAACATCGAAACATTGTGCTGCGCCGCCCGCATTATGGAACATGGAGCGGACTGGTTTGCCGCGATGGGCACGAAGGATTCGACGGGCACCAAGTTGCTCAGCGTATCCGGCGACTGCGAATTTCCCGGCGTGTATGAGGTCGAGTACGGCATAACAGTCGAGAAACTCCTCGAGATGGTTGGCGGCGCGGATGCGCAGGCTGTCCAGATCGGCGGGCCGTCGGGACAGTGCATCGCGTCCAAGGATTTTGGCCGCAGCATTTGTTTCGAGGATCTGCCTACCGGCGGCTCGACCATCGTCTTCGGCAAGAACCGGGATTTGCTCGAGTGCATGGAGGGGTTCCTCGAATTCTTCGTCGAGGAGTCGTGCGGTTGGTGCGCGCCGTGCCGCGCGGGCACGGTCATCATGAAGATGCAGTTTGAGAAGATTCTCAAGGGCCGAGGCACCCGCGAGGACCTCAAGAAGCTGGAAGACACCGCCAACACGGTGAAGTTCATGAGCCGTTGCGGATTGGGCCAGACCGCGTGCAATCCGGTGCTGACGACGTTGCGCAACTTCCCGGCCCTGTACGAGGCCCGGATCAAGCCGGAAGAGTTCATTCCGGCGTTCGATATCAAGGATGCCATGAAGGAAGCGTGCTCCATCACCGGGCAGAAACCGCACGAGCTGGAGGTATGATTGGGATGAGCAAGAACACGGTGAATATCATCATTGACGGTGTCGAAGTCCAGGCGCACGAAGGGCAAACCATCCTTCAGGCCGCTGATGACGCCGGTATCTATATCCCACGGCTGTGCTATCTGAAAGAGCTGGTCCCGGGCGGCCACTGCCGGGTCTGCACGGTCAAGGTCAACGGCCGTCCCGCCAGCGCATGCACCTTCCCCGCAAGCGAGGGTCTCGTCATCGAAAATGACACGGAAGAGATGACGACGTTTCGGCGGAACGTGGTCGAGATGCTGTTTGCGGAAGGCAACCACGTGTGCCCGTCCTGCGAAGCGAGCGGCAACTGCGAATTGCAGGCGATGGCGTATCGCCTGGGCTTGTTGGCCATAACACTGCCGTTCCTGCGCAAACCGCGCGAGCTGGACGCGACGCACCCGGACGTCTACATCGACCGCGATCGCTGCATTCTCTGCGGCCGTTGCGCCCGGGCCTCGGTAGCCGAAGGCAAACGGGTGTTCGGTTTCGAGGGCCGCGGCATCAACAAGCGTATCGCGGTGGACGGCGTCCACGGGCTCAAGGAAACCGATTTGAAGGCCGCCGACAAGGCTGCTCGCGCGTGCCCGACCGGGTGCCTCACGTTGAAGCGCACGGGATGGAAGGTGCCCGTCGGCGAGCGTCTTTACGACAAGACCCCTATCGGAAGCGATATCGAGCAGAAGCAGCCGGTAGGCTGAACGATTCAGGAAAGGGTAGACACCATGGCGAAGCCACTAGTAGCAACCGCCCCCTTTACGGGCTGTTTCGGTTGTCATATGTCCCTGTTGGACATCGATGAGCGGATCCTCGATCTGGTCGAGTTGGTGGAGTTCAGCAAGTCGCCCATCAACGACATCAAGACGTTTACGCGCCCCGTCGATGTCGGGCTCCTGGAAGGGGGCATCAGCAACGACGAGAACTACGAGCAATTGAAGCTGTTTCGCAAGCACTGCAAGATTCTCATCTCGGTGGGGCAGTGCGCCATTACCGGAGGCGTTCCGGCATACCGAAATACGGTGCCCTTGAAAGAGTGTTTCGAAGAAGCCTATTTGAAGGGTCCGACGGTCGTCGACGGCGGCCAGTTTCCAAATGATCCGGATATCCCGATCATGCTGGACAAGGTCTATCCTTGCCACGAGATCGTCAAGATAGACTATTTCCTTCCGGGCTGCCCGCCTTCGGCGGATACCCTTTGGGCGGCGCTCACTGCGTTGCTGACCGGGAAGGATGTCGGGCTGCCTTACGAACTGATTAAATACGACTGACCGCCCTGGAGGCAAACATCATGGCAAAAACCGCAAGCAACGGAAAACGGAAGATCGTGATCAACCCGGTGACCCGTATCGAAGGCCACGGCAAAGTCACCATTGTGATGGACAAAGACAACAACGTCGAACAGGCGCGGTTCCACATCATCGAGTTCCGCGGGTTCGAGCGTTTTGCCAAGGGCCGGTTCTATTGGGAAGCCCCGGTCATGGTGCAGCGCCTGTGCGGCATCTGCCCGGTGAGCCACCATCTGGCCGGCGCCAAAGCCACCGATATGATCGTGGGCGTCGACAAGATCCCCGTCACGGCGGAGAAAATGCGCCGCCTGATGCACTACGGCCAGATGTACCAGTCGCACGCCCTGCATTTCTTCCACCTGGCCTCGCCCGATTTGCTGTTCGGGTTCGATGCGCCGGTCGAGAAGCGCAACGTGGTCGGGGTGATTGAGGCCGACCCCGAGACCGCCAAGAAAGCCGTCCTGATGCGCAAGTTCGGCCAGGAGGTCATCAAGGCGACGGGCGGCAAAAAGGTGCATCCCACGGGGGCGATCCCCGGCGGCATCAACAAAAACCTCTCGCTCGCCGAGCGCGACGCCCTCAAGAAGGACGCTGACACCATGGTCGAGTGGGCGGTCGAGGCCCTCGAACTCTGCAAGAAGATCACCAGAGGAAACCTCGATTTCCTTTTGGGGTTCGGCAGTTTCGACTCGAATCACGTGTCTATCGTGCGTGAAGACGGCTGCATGGACCTGTACGACGGCAAACTTCGCGCCATTGACGCGCAGGGCGAGAAGATCTTCGACATGGTCGAGCCGCTCGAGTACGCCGATTACCTCGGCGAAGAAGTGCGGCCCTGGAGCTACATGAAGTTCCCGCACATCCGTTCGCTGGGCAAGGAAAAGGGCTGGTATCGCGTGGGACCTCTCTCGCGGGTCAATTGCTGCGATTTCATCGACACCGAGCTCGCCGAGAAAGCCCGTCAGGAGTTCATGGCGCTCAACAACGGCAAGCCCGTCAATGCGAGCATGGCCTACCATTGGGCGCGCCTCATCGAGCTCCTGCATTCGGCCGAAAAGATCAGGGAATTGCTCGATGACCCGGACCTGCAGGGAACAAACCTCGTGGCCCAGGGCAAGAAACGTTCTAAAGGCGTAGCCTGGATTGAAGCGCCGCGCGGCACCCTGTTCCACCACTACGAAATAGACACCGAGACGGACCAGATCACGCTCGCGAACCTCATTGTCTCGACGACCAGCAACAACGAGCCCATGAACCGTACGGTGAAGACCATTGCCGAGCAGCACCTCAAGGGTAAGAGCGCAAACGAAATCACGGAAGGCCTGCTGAACCATATCGAAGTGGGTATCCGTGCATATGACCCGTGCCTGAGTTGCGCCACCCATGCCCTTGGAAAGATGCGGCTGCACGTGGAACTGGTCGGCGCGGAAGGCAATGTTATTGACGAGAAATTCCGCGGGTGAGCGAATCGCGTGTGTTAGTCCTCGGGTACGGAAACCCGGGGCGGCAGGATGACGGGCTCGGCCCGGCGATTGCCGAGGCGGTGGAAGCGTGGGGTGTGCCCAACGTTACAACAGACACCCCCTATCAGTTGAATATCGAGGACGCGGCCACGCTTGCCGAACATGATCTCGTCATGTTCGTGGATGCCAGCGTGGACGCGGAGGAACCCTACTCGCTGAAACGGATCGCGCCGGCGGCGGAGATCACGTTCACGAGCCACAGCGTTTCGCCGGAGTCCGTGTTGGCCCTGTGCCATGAGCACTTCCACACAGAGCCGGAAGCGTATGTCCTAGCCGTGCGCGGGTATGCGTTCGAATTTGAAGAGGGCCTGACTCCCAGGGCCCGCGAGAATATGGCGAGTGCTTTAGCATGCGTCCAGTCGTTGATACGGGCGTGTAAGGAGACAAGCATGGACAGTAAGAAAACGATTCTTGCCATTGACGATGATCCCGATATTCGCGCGACCTTACGTATTGTGCTCGAGGCCGAAGGGTTTTCCGTGGGCGAGGCAGCTAACGGTGAAGAAGGCCTCAAGGCCATCGAGCGCGTGAAACCAGACGCTATCATTGTCGATCTGATGATGGAAAACGTGGACTCCGGCAGCACGGTGGCCCAGAAGTTGAAGGAAAGCGGCTACAAAGGCCCCGTGTACATGTTGAGTTCGGCGGGCGATACGGTGCGTTACAACATAGACGCGCGCGAGCTGGGCCTGGCGGGGATCTTCCAGAAACCCATCGATCCCAAGATGCTGGTCTCTACCCTGAAAACCAAGCTCAAGGTATAGTCAATTTCTTTCGAGGCGGGATGTACGCCACACGCCGGGAAACGGAGGATGAGCCGTTTTCCGGCGTGTTTACTTCTCCTCACGCCTTGTTTGGCAACACGTTTCGGAGGTGCAATCCCGTGTATGACGCATGGTTTCCCGCGAGTGCTTCCGGAACGCCTGCCGCCACAACCTCGCCGCCCTTGTCGCCGCCTTCGGGGCCGAGGTCGATGATCCAGTCGGCGGTTTTGATGACGTCAAGGTTGTGCTCGATGACGACAACGGTGTTCCCGTGCTCAACCAGGCGGTGCAAGACCTCCAGGAGCTTGTCGACGTCCACGGCATGGAGGCCCGTGGTGGGCTCATCGAGAATGTAGAGGGTCCTGCCGGTCTGGCGTTTTGAAAGCTCCGTCGCCAGTTTCACGCGCTGTGCCTCGCCGCCCGACAGCGTGGTGGCCGGCTGGCCCAGCTTGATGTAGCCCAGACCCACATCAAGCAACGTACTGAGCTTGGAATGAACCGCGGGGACGTTCCGGAAGAAGGCGCACCCTTCCTCGACGGTCATATCGAGCACATTGGCGATGCTGTTGCCGCGATAGAGGATCTCGAGGGTGTCGCGGTTGTAACGATGGCCCCGGCACTCCTCGCAGGGCACATACACGTCCGGCAGGAAATGCATCTCGATCTGGATGACCCCATCGCCCTGGCACGCTTCGCACCGGCCTCCTTTCACGTTGAAACTGAAACGCCCGGGTCTGTAGCCCCGCGCCCGGGCCTCGGGCACTTTGCTGAAGAGTTCGCGGATCGGCGAGAACAGGCCCGTGTACGTCGCTGGATTGGACCGCGGCGTGCGCCCGATGGGCGACTGGTCAATGTCGATGACCTTGTCGAGATGCTCGAGGCCCTCGATCCGGTCGTGTTTGCCCGGGCGGACGCGAACCGAGTCGTAGATCTGACGGATGGCGGCCGGGTAGAGGGTTTCGTTGATGAGGCTTGACTTGCCCGAGCCCGATACCCCGGTGACGCACGTGAAGATGCCCAGGGGAATCTCAACATCGATGTGTTTGAGGTTGTTGTGTTCCGCGCCCCACACCTTGAGGGTCTTGCCGTTGGATTTCCGGCGCTGTTGGGGCACCCGAATCTTGAATCTCCCCGAAAGGAATTGGCCTGTCAGCGAGTTCTTGTTTGCCGCGACCTGCTGTGGAGTGCCCTGCGCGACGATCTGTCCTCCGTGCACGCCGGCCCCGGGCCCCAGGTCGATCACGTGATCGGCCCTGCGGATGGTTTCTTCGTCGTGCTCGACGACAATTACCGTGTTTCCGAGGTCGCGCATGCGCTCGAGGGTGGCGATGAGTTTCCTGTTGTCGCGCTGGTGCAGGCCGATGCTGGGTTCGTCGAGAATGTACAGCACGCCCATCAGCCCCGAGCCAATCTGCGTGGCCAGCCGGATGCGTTGCGACTCGCCCCCTGAAAGGGTCCCGGCGTTCCGGTCGAGGGAGAGATAATCCAGCCCTACACTGACCAGGAACGTCAGGCGCTCGTGGATTTCCTTCATTACGCGCGCGGCGATCATTCGCCGGGTCTTGTCCAACTCGAGGTTATCGAAAAAGACCAGAGCTTCGCGAATCGAAAGCGCCGTGACGTCCATGATGGTCTTGCCCGCAATCGTCACCGACCGCGATTCCGGCCGCAGGCGCGCCCCGCCGCAATCCGTGCAGGGCCGCGAGGACATGAACTGGCTGATCATGTCGCGGGCGCGGTTGGAGTCCGTGTCGCGGTAGCGCCGCTCGAGATTGGGGATGACTCCCTCGAACGGACGCTGCACTTCATACGTGCTGTTCCGTCCCGAGTAGGTGAAGTCGATGACCTCGTCGTCCGAACCATAGAGTACGATCTGCTGGAAATCCTCGGGCAGGTCCTCCCAGGAGGTGTCCGTATCCTGGCCGTAATGGCTGCACACGCACCGCAACGCGTGGCGGTACATGCCGTCGAGCACGCGCCGCATGCTCCAGGGCCGCACGGCTCCCCCTCCGATGGAGAGCGCCCTGTCGGGAACCACGAGGTCGGGATCGATCTCAATCACCGTGCCCAGGCCCGTGCATGTCGGGCAGGCGCCGTGGGGGTTGTTGAACGAGAACATGCGCGGGGTCAATTCCTCGAAGCTCAGGCCGCAGTCGATGCAGGCGAAGTGTTCGCTCTGCAACACCTCGCTCACGTGCTTATCGGGGGTCTCGCGCCAGATTCGTATGATGCCCTCGCCCAGCTTGAGGCAGGCCTCGACCGAATCCGTCAAACGCCGGCCGATGCCTTCCTTGACGACCAAGCGGTCGACGACCACGTCGATGTCGTGCTTGACGTACCGTTCGAGGTCGATGTCGTCGTCCACGGTGCGGAATTCGCCGTCGACCCGCACCCGCACGTATCCCCGCCGCTTGATGTCTTCAAAGGCTTTCTGATAGGTGCCTTTGCGCTGCCGGACCACCGGGGCCATCAACTGAACGCGCGTACCCTCGGGCAAGGCTTTGATCCCGTCGACGATGGTCTGGGGGGTCTGCGACTGGATGGGCTTGCCGCAATTGTAGCAGTGCGGCGTGCCGATCCTGGCGAACAGGAGGCGCAGGTAGTCGTAAATCTCGGTTACGGTGCCCACGGTCGAGCGCGGGTTCCGGTGGGTGGTCTTCTGTTCGATCGAAATGGCGGGGCTGAGCCCGTCGATCGAGTCGACGTCCGGTTTCTCCATTTGTTCAAGGAATTGGCGGGCGTATGCCGAGAGGCTCTCGACGTACCGGCGCTGGCCTTCCGCATAAATGGTGTCGAACGCGAGGCTCGATTTTCCCGACCCGCTCAGGCCCGTGATCACAACCAGCTTGTCGCGGGGAATGGTCACGTTCAGGTTCTTGAGATTGTGCTCGCGCGCGCCTTTTATAATGATGCTGTCGCGAGACTTCACGCTGGGAACGGAAACGTCGTCTTTGCCTGAATTGCGTCTTCCCGCAGCGGCATTCCGCGAGGCCGGACGGCGTTTCGGCGTAAGCGCCGCGGGCTTGGGTCCGTTTTTCCGGGTTTTCCCCGTCGATTTGGGTGTTGTGGGCATAGAAACAGGTGTTGACTCCTGGAAACTGGCCTTGATGCTGTCCCGCCGTGCGCGCTCCCGCACCAATCACGGGACAGCACAGGATCATAGCGAATTTCGGGGCCTCAATGCTATTCTCACGGCTTAAACGGAGGTCCCGCCAATTACCGCTGATCCGCGCGGCTCTGGTATGCTGCCGGAGGGAGTGGATAGACCGTCATTGAGCGGAGATGGGAAGGTGCGGCATGGATAACAGGTATTCCATACGGGAATTCGTGGAGCAGACGGGGCAGCGCGACCTCGGACAGGGCGAGTTCGAATTGGAGCGCGACCGCCTGCTGGAAATCAACCTGAACGGCGCTGTGTGGACCAAAATGGGCTCCATGATTGCCTACGCGGGCGCCATCAAATTCACACGTGAAGGCATCCTCGAGCACGGTCTGGGCAAACTGCTCAAGAAGTCCGTGACCGGAGAAGGCGCCCAATTGACAAAGGCCGAGGGTCAGGGCCGGCTCTACTTGGCGGACCAAGGCAAGAAGATCTCGATTCTCAATCTCCAGGGTGAGTCTATCTATGTGAATGGCAATGACTTACTAGCGTTTCAGACGGGTATCCAATGGGACATCAAGCTCATGCGGCGGGTAACGGCGATGTTGGCGGGCGGATTGTTCAATGTCCGGCTCGAGGGCAGCGGCCTGGCTGCCATCACCACGCATTACGATCCGTTGACGCTAAGGGTTACGCCGAACCAGCCGGTTGTCACTGACCCGAATGCAACGGTGGCCTGGTCGGGCAACCTGGAGCCCGAGTTCAAGGCGGATGTCTCGCTGAAGACTTTCTTCGGGCGCGGCAGCGGTGAATCCATACAGATGTCGTTTCGAGGCGACGGCTTTGTTGTCGTGCAGCCATACGAGGAGGTCCCTTTCCAGGGCAGCAGCGGAGGCTGATGCCTGCCCCTTCGGGATTCTAAGACCCGGCAGGGGTGTTTACTTGATTGATTTCACCAGAAAACGAGCCGGATTCTGCCGGGGCCGACAAGCAGGGCCCAGTATGGGGCCCGGCGCAGTCTTGTCAGGCAGGGCGTGGACAGGCCTTCGGCGAAATTGGCTCCCCGAAGGCCGCACAATCCCCGGACCTTTGATATCATGCTGAACTGGATGACACAAGCAGGAACATACAGGTCTTGGCAGACCCCCTCAGGGGCGTATGCGTAATTCCATGACTTGGGGCATTTCCCCGTGCATTGCGTTCGAAAAAGCCAATACCATTGGAGCGAAAGATGCGAAGAACCAGAGAAAGCATTGAGGGCGATTCAGAGTCGAAGCTTACTGTGAGCCGGTGCGTTCATCTTGCCGTGGCTGTCTTTCTTATAGCCGGAGCGGTGGATTCGCTTATCGTCCTCGCCTCCGACCTCGCTGGCCAGGGGAATTTCCTGAGCGTCTTTGGCCAGCTGGCGGTTACGGGGGCCCTGGCGCTGTTTGGTTTCGTCCTCGCGAGCCTTGCTTTGGTTTTGGCGGCGGTATTGACGGGTCGACGGCCGATTGATGCCCGTCTGCTCATCGCTTTCGCAGCTGGCTTTCTCTTCTTCATTGCTGTTGTGCTTGCCGCCGGCCTGAACAGTTTCTCGGAAATCAGGCAAAACCTTGCGTTTGGAGCCACCAGGCTGTTTATAGGACTTGCCGCAGCGTTGTTTACCGGAGTAATTGTCTGGCGGCTTCTGCATTCTGAAAAAGCAACGTGGTTATCCGCAGGCAGGTCCGTCTTCATTCTGGCGCTTCTAGGTCCAATCCTCACCCTGGCCGCAGGTGCCATTGTTGCGCTTAAGGCACCGGGGCCTGAGAAATGTGCGTTACCTGTCCTGCTCGTTCTGGGCGCGTCGGTGGCGTTCCTCCTTCTGCCGTTGCCTGCGGCTTTTCGCAACCTTCGTACGACAATGGTTCTCTTTCTTGTGGTTGCCACGGTAGGGGTGTCAGCAGGCTTAAGCATTCGTCAATTCCAGAGAATCGGACCGCCTCCTCACCCTGTTGACAAGACGGCGCCGAAGGCCATCCCTAGAATCGTCCTTATAACAATCGATACGCTCCGGCGCGATGCCGTAGGGGCGTACGATGGCAACGTTGAAACCCCGGAAATCGATGCCTTGGCAAAGGAAAGCACCCTGTTTGTCAACGCTTACAGCGCATCGCCGTGGACCGTCCCGTCGTTCGTTTCCATGTTTACTGGCGTCGGCGCCGACATACATGGCACAAATAAACACGTGGCCCCCGTGCCGGAATGCTACCCAACGTTGGCGGAAATCCTGACCTCCTCCGGCTACAATACCGTCGCGATCGGGCGCCATCCAAATTTGCTTCGCATGGGACGGGGTTTCTCTACGTATGACTTCCATCCTCGAATATTGCCATGGCACCGCGAAAGTGTTGGAAGCAAACTTCTCTGGAAGGTGCTTTACGAAGCGATGGCTACGAGCGCCCTGACCGATCGCGCTTGCGCATGGCTCGAACAGAACAAAGACAAGGAATTCTTCCTCTGGGTTCACTACATCGAGCCGCACATACCCTACGAGCCGCCGCGGTCTTACGTAGAGGGCAGCCCAGGTGTGGACATATACGGAACAAAATTTGCGGACGATGTCCCTGTTCGATGCGGTACCGCTGCTCAGACCCCGGAAGAAAGAGAATGGATGCACGGACTATACAACGGGTGTGTGCGGTTCACGGACGCAGAGGTCGGGCGCATGCTGGACTGTCTCAAGTCGCTCGGTCTTTATGACGGCACCCTGCTCGTGCTGACCACAGACCATGGGGAAGAGTTCTGGGACCACGATGGATGGGAACACGGCCACACGCTTTACAACGAGCTGGTGAAGGTCCCCTTCCTTGTTCGCCTTCCGGGCCAGAGAGAGCAGAAGAGCATTATCACACCCGTTACCAACGCGAGTATCATGCCCACGCTACTCGACCTGTGCGGCATCCCGGCCCCCGAAAGCGTTTCCTTCACTGTCCCTTCCCTGGCACGCGCCTGCTCAGGGGATGAACCGCAGGCCGAGCCCATTTTTATCTCCAAGACATACATCCTTGAACCCCGGGAAGCCGTCGTTTTTGACCACTATAAGTTCATTCGGCGCATCTTCACTGGGCGGGTCGAGCTCTATGATCTCGATAAGGATCCTCAAGAACAGCACAACATAGCTTCTCTTGAGCAGGCAATCGTAGACAAGGGGACCGCGCTCTTGACTGAACGCGCGGAATTCCGACAGGCATATCAGGCCAAAACCGCCGCGCAGTCACATCCCGAGGGTGGCGATACCACCATAGATAGAGCCCTCCAAGAGCAACTCCGCAACATCGGCTATGTTGACTGATTCGCTCTCGCTTGAGCGGAGTGTTTCGGGGGTTGCACACGCAACTCATTGGCATTCCAAGGACATGATGCGTGATTGCTGCCCGCGCGCGAAGGCGGATCTTGCCGGTGAGGCGCGTCGAGGGGGCGTCCGCGCCCTGCTCTGCGAAGAGGAGATCATCATGCCCGAGGCAAGAGGTGTACCGGCACGGAGCCATTGACAATGCCCTATCCGCTCTCCTATAGTTCCGCCGCTTGTCGTACGGGACATAAGCAGGCGTGACCGCCGATGCTTTTTAATTCGCTTCAATTCGTCGTCTTTTTCCCCATCGTAGTGATGGTGTACTTTGCGCTCCCCTTCCGTTTCCGGTGGGCATTTCTGCTGGCCGCGAGCTATTACTTTTATGGATGCTGGAGGGCCAACTACCTGGTACTCCTTTTCGCTTCCACGATTCTCGATTACGTGGCCGGCCTGGGTATCGGCAGCACCAACAACCCCCGCGTGCGAACGCTCTTCCTCCTGATGAGCCTGATCGGCAATTTCGGGATGCTGTTCACATTCAAGTATTTCAATTTTTTCACGTCGAATTTCGAGTTCCTTTTCGATTTTTATAGAATCCCGAAGCCCGCGCTTCAGGTGTTGTTGCCGGTGGGCATTTCGTTCTACACGTTCCAGACCCTGAGCTATACCATCGACGTCTACCGCGGGGAACAGAAGCCGGAACGTCACTTCGGATACTTCGCCCTGTATGTGACGTTCTTCCCGCAGTTGGTTGCAGGGCCCATCGAACGCTCCACCCGTCTTCTCCCCCAGTTCTTCGTGAAGCACGACTTCGACTACGAGCGCCTGCGGAGCGGCCTGTTGATCATGATGGTGGGATTCTTCAAGAAGCTGGTGATTGCCGACCGCTTATCGATCTATGTCGACGAGGTTTATAACAATCCTGGCAAGTACCATGGGTTGCCGGTCATCGCGGCAACCTACTTCTTCGCGTTCCAGATCTTCTGCGACTTCGCCGGGTACTCGGACATCGCCATCGGCTCGGCCCGCATCATGGGATTTGAGCTGATGCAGAACTTCAGGCGGCCGTATTTCGCCACGTCAATCTCCGATTTCTGGCGCCGATGGCACATCTCGCTATCGACCTGGATGCGCGATTATCTCTACGTCGCCTTGGGCGGCAACCGCGTATCGAAACTCAAGTGGTACCGCAACCTGATTCTTACGTTCGTTTTGAGCGGCCTGTGGCACGGGGCCGCATGGACCTTCGTAATCTGGGGGTTTTTCCACGGCGCCTGCCTGGTCACGAGCATCCTGACGATGCCAGCGAGAACCCGGTTTCACGAGTTTACCGGCCTGGCGCGCATGCCCCGCGTGCATCATCTCTGGCAGATCTTTGTCACGTTTCACCTGGTGCTTTTCTCGTGGGTACTATTCCGGGCAAACAGCATGGCCGACTTTGCCACTCTGATCCGGGCGATGTTCCGTGACTTCCGCCTCCTGGATCCCGCGCTGTTCCTGCCGATGAACTCGAAGGAAGTTGTTACGGGGATCGCGGCCATTTTTCTCATGGAATTCTTCCACCTTTGTGAAAGCCGCGGCTCCGTCGAACAGTGGCTCTACCGCCGCACTCTGACCGTTCGCTGGGCGGCATATTGCGGGTTGGTGCTTTCGATCATCACTTTTGGCAAATTCATTTCGGAGGCTTTCATCTATTTCCAGTTTTGAGATACGCGGTTTGACCAGGCCCGCCGGACTTGAGCGTGACGCCTTCATGGGGCTGATGGGACAAATGAGAACTTCAGAACCTAGAAGTCTCATTGGCCGTATACGCCCCATTCTTCCTGTCGCACCATGGCTGCAACCGGACCAGCGCGTCTGGCCGGCCGCTTTCGGAGCCCCGCAAAAGGTGACAAGACGCAGCTAAGGGCGAGCTGCGCACGACCGCGCCGGAAGTGCACGAGTGCAGGGGACGCCGGATCAAGAGAAGAACGGGGCGCGTCCGCAACACGATGGTTTGCGAATCTGCGCGTGCGAGAGCGATAATGTTTTCAAGGAGACAGAATAGGAATGCGGCGGCCAATACCCCGAATAGCTTTGTTTCTTGTGGTTGTGCTGCTTGTGCATCTCGGAAGCCGGTATGTCTTCATGAGA
>Ga0116148_1002975_pt1 | contig 16070 bp, 11 predicted proteins | sample AD_UKC055_MetaG_FD_89786 | JGI IMG/M metagenome (GOLD analysis project Ga0116148, IMG submission 89786) | Active sludge microbial communities of municipal wastewater-treating anaerobic digesters from USA - AD_UKC055_MetaG | ecosystem: Engineered > Bioreactor > Anaerobic > Digestate | place: USA... | reverse complement strand
TATGAAAATTTTTTTCGTCGCACAGTTTGTAGTACCAAATGCCCTGTGGTGCTCTTTTTTGTAGACGATACGCTTTCTTCATAGATAGTGCCTCCAGAATAAGATTGGGGGAGTAGAAAGGCTCTTCTATATAATCGGTACCTAGTGATTACTTTTTGATTACTTTAAAGAAAAAGTGATAAAAAAAAGACCTTCCCGAGTATTTCGGGAAGGTCTTTAATCCTTATCTGGTAAGGAGTTGCGGCGAAGAAGACTTGAACTTCCATGGGTCGCCCCACTAGCACCTCAAGCTAGCGTGTCTACCAATTCCACCATCGCCGCGTACCGTCAGCGCGTCGTTGCCGCCGTGCTGACGGAAATGAAATTATCAGATGCAGAAAAAAAAGTCAAGCCGGGGTTGAAAAAAGGTGTTGATCCCGGCTGGGCATGTTACACCGATGCTTTCCACAAGCCGTGAAGGTTGCAGTATTCGTAGGCAGCTATCAGGGTGTCGTCGTCGGTAAGGGAGAATACTACTTCCGGTTTGTCGCCAGGGTTCAGGGTTTTTTTCTGACCACCTTTTGCAGTTTCAAGATATACCCACTGGATCCAGTGCTCTTGTGTCATCGGGTGTTCAACTGAGCCGATTTTTACGGTGACTGTTTTTCCTTCAACAGTGATAACAGGAACATGCTTTTCTTTTGACGCATCTACAGTGTTTGCGACCAGTACTGTCATGTCTTCGCCGCAACACACGGGAGTTACTCCTGAGTCATGAACCATGCCAATGAGGTTACCGCATTTTTTGCAATAATAAAACTTGGGTTCTGTGTGCATTCTGTTTCTCCTTAACCTGTGTTATGTACAAATATAGGCCAAATATTTGAATTTGGCAAAGGTTTTGTGTTGGGGACGAGGTTTTAGTTGACGTTATTAAAAAAGTCGATCGGGTTTTCAAGTTCGGCGACGCCCGCCAGAAAAACATCAACCAGTTTAGGATCAAAACTTTTTCCCCGCTCGCGTCGGATTATGTCGATCGCTTCATCGAATGAATAGGCCGGTTTATATACCCGTTCGCTGACAAGTGCGTCAAAAACATCTGCTATTGATACTATCCGCGCTTCAAGCGGAATTTCTTCTCCCGCCTTGCCTTCTGTATAGCCTGATCCGGACCATTTCTCATGGTGATACAGTACAATGTTTTTTGCGATCTGATCGATTGCTTCATTGTTGATGATCCGGTATCCGATCTTCACGTGATCCTTGACAAGCTCGAATTCTTCGGAGGTAAGTCGGGCGGGTTTGAGCAGTATGTCTTTCCCGACGCCGACTTTTCCGATATCGTGAAGTGGGGCATACATTTTTATCAAGCGGATATATTGATCGTCGAGTCCTGCTTTTCGCGCGATAAACTCTGATATTTTTGCAATACGCTTGATATGATTGCCGGTCTCTTCGTCGAAATAGAAATTTGCGCTTTCCAGTGCGGTTACCATTGCGAGCGTCAGCTGTTCGATTTTGTTTTGCTGTATAGCAATCTGTTTTTTCTGGTTCCATGTCTTGAGCGCTTCTCTGAGCGTCAGAGCGAGGTCTTCATGATCCCAGGGTTTCGACAGGTATCTGTACAAAATATTTTTATTTACAAGTCTAATTACCGCATCAAAATCCGAGTATCCGGTAAGTAAAATTTTAAGTGATTCGGGCAGCTTGTCATGCGCCGTCTCCAAAAAGGAATCTCCGCTCATGAACGGCATTCTCTGATCAGATATAATCAGGGGAACTTCGATACCTTCCTTCCTATACCCTTCGATAATTTCAAGCGCTTTCGGGCCGCTGTCCGCGGTGTCAATAATTATTTCTCCGAGGCCTGGGATATTACGCAATTCGTGTCTGAGGCTCTGCAGAATGATAGCTTCATCGTCTACACAGAGAATATGCTTTCTTTTCATAGCTATTGATGCTCCTCCGCTGATGGAAATTCAACAATGAAAACGGTTCGACCCGGTTGTGTTTCGAACCTGATGCTTCCTTGATGCAGTTCAATGATGCGTTTGCAGATTTCCAGTCCGAGACCCATGCCGGAATTCTGTTTCGTGGAGAAAAATGGCTCAAAGAGCCGCTGATGAATTTCTTCGGGGATTCCGGGGCCTGTATCTTCAATTTCGACTCTGACGATGTGGTCTCTGGTGCCGGTCCGGATTGTAAGCGTTCCGTTGAAAGACATCGCTTCAAGAGCATTTCTGATTAGATTCATCCATATTTGTCCAAGCTTGTCTGCAGATCCAATAACCCGGGCAGTGGAGAATTCGCGTTTTACTATGACGCCCTGGTGAAGCATATTCTGCATAAGCGTTAGTATTCGTTCGATATTGTCGTTCAAGTCGATTTTCTGGAACTCATCGTCCGGTTCTGTTGTCAGATAGGATCGAAGCGCTGTTACCACCGTAGCCGCTTTTTGGCCAGCTATGGAGATTATTCTGACCATTTTGCGGGTAATTATGATGTCGGAGGCCCGCTCAGCGATTGTCAGATTTTGCGGATGATTCAGAAGAAACAACAATTCGTTGTTCAGTCCGGAGATTCCGATTTCTGCAAGCAGTTCGGCGAGTTTTTCGCTGTTTGCTATATTTTCCCATTCCAATTCTGCTTCCAGTTCCCCGATTATTTTTTGTTCAGGCGAACCCTTGTCGATGTTTCCGGTTGCTTTGAGGCCTTCGATCACGAGGTATTTAAAAAGGCTAATTCCCGGCACATCGAGTCTGAGCAGGAAATCGGAATAGCCGGAATGGCGGTTGTCGAAGAAGTCTTCGATTTGACGGTTCGAGGCTATGATAGCGCCGAGCGGGGTATTCAGCTCGTGGGCGATACCCGCAGACAGATGCCCGAGTGCTGTCAGTTTCTCCGATTTGATCAGGCGATCCTGAGTTTTGTGCAGTTCTTCGATGGAGCGCTGAAGTTCATCCGTGCGTTCCCGAACACGTTGCTCCAGAGAATTGTTCATGTCGACCAGCTCTCTGTTTTTTGTCTGGATTTTTTCGGCCATATCATTAATCCCGCGAGCCAGCAGATTGAGATCTGTAAAACCGGTTGAACCGAATCGGGTTGCAAAATCACCGTCGGCGATGCGGGCCAGTCCGTCGATGAGGGTGTCGAAGGGCTTCGATATTTTTTTCGATATTACAAACTGGTGTACATACAGCGTTGCCACAAAAACAGTGATAAGGACGACCAGAGAAAACAGGAGCATGAACATGAACAATTCGGTTACTTCGCGGTTTGCGAACGTCAAGAAAACCGTGCCGAGAAGCAGGTCGTTGTATCTGATTTCTCTGGTAACTGGATTGAAACTGCTTGTTTTGGCAGTGTTTCCCGAGTCGAACACAATGCCGGTTGCAGTGGACTCTATTCGAATGCGGGCTATGAAACCGGAGGATAGCAGCGCTTCGCCGATTTTTACAGCCTGATTGTCGTCAAGGTTATAGAGCGGGTCCCGAAGAAATGCGACAGTTTCTTCTGCGGTGCGGTTTGCGCGTTCTTTCAGGTTTGAACTGATGGTCAGTGTGATTGCAGTTAACAAGGCCCCTTGAACGCACAGGATAATCACCAGCGAAACCAGAAGCGTCGTGTTTTGCATTTGCCGGGTAATAGTCCGCTCTTTCATCGTACAGCCTCTGAAGATAATGTCGTATAAATTTTAGTATTTGTTGTATTGCCAGAAAAGTCAAATCGGTTCGGTTTTCTCCTTGAGCCAGCCGGATACGATCGATGCGGTTTGAGGAGCGTGACCGTCAAAATTGAAGCAGTGCATGGCATCTTCTATTATATGTGTCGAGATTGATGAAGCATTACGCGCCAGTTTCGATATCCAGGGTACTACCGCAGACGGTACCGTTGGATCCTTGCCTCCGGCAATTACAAAAATTTCTGAGGTAATCTGTGGCAGAATCAGGTTGCATCGGTGTTGAAGACGGAGAAGCTGGAGCATTGGTCCGATATGGTCACCATCCCAGTATTCTTTGTGAAGGATTTCACGTTCGGGATACTCTGCATAAAAATCGGTTTGCAGTCTGTTTTTTTCGATGAATGGCCGTATCGGGGCCAACAGAGTTTTCATCAGGCTGATTTTCGGGGTCAGGAGAAACGCCGGTGCGAGCAGCAGCAGTTTTGGCGCATCAAAGGCAACGGCGGTTGCCGAGGCGAGCAATCCTCCCATCGAGTGGCCGCCGACATGAACTACGGGGTATTCCGCTTTCAGATTCAGATACGAGTCGTAACAGTGGCGAACCCAGTCTTCAGCCCGAGTGCTGTAGAAATCCATTCTGGATACTCCGTGGCCGGGAAGCCTGGGAACGGAGACGGCATAGCCGGCTTCTGAAATGGCATGCGCAACTACGGACATTTCGGCAGGATATCCGGTGAAGCCATGGATGAGCAGGAAGGCTTCCCGGGCTCCGGGAGGATCAAGTCTGATCGGAAGCGCCGCTTTCGGGGGAGGCGTACTGTTTTTACGATTCGGATAGCGGTTTACCAGGTTTTTGAGTTGATTCATGGTTATAATTGTAACATAGATTGGTATGTGCAGGTTATAACAAGAGGTCTTTTTTTATCCATGAGGCATCGAATTCCGGTGATGAGCAGAGATTGCGCCGGAAGACGAAACAGGTGGAGTCAAGTGGAAAAATCAGTGATTTCTGCACTTGGACGAAAATTTGGCTGACGTAAACATTCCGGACGGTTTTTCGATGTGTTATGTTGTATCTTAAGGATAGCAAGGAGTTGTCTACATGAAAAGATTCAGGCGCGTTTCAATTGTTTTCTTACTTTGTGTCTTGGTGTTCGGCGCGCATGGTGCTCTTTGGGCCGGAGAAGACGCTTCCCCGGACTCATCAGCGTTGCCGGACGCAGTCTCTGCCGGTGCTGGATCTTCCTCGTTCGGGGCCAGTTTCGGACTGGGAACCGCTTTGGTCGACGGAGAATCGTACCAGTCGATCAGTTTTATTCCTGATCTTGCGTTCGGGCAGTTCGGGATCGGACTGGATGTGACTCTGAATTATCAGCTGTACCGCTGGAGCGGCGACCGGATGGGCTTTTATGTGCGAGCGGCTGACTGGATTATCGATGAAGACGGCAACGCCCGGCCCGATCCCTGGAATGATGACAGCTTGCAGACGTATCTGGATTTGTATCTTTCCAAGATTGTGTACCTTCGGTATGGTACGAAAGGGAGCCCGCTGTATGTTAAGCTGGGCTTGTTCGAAGACGGAAAGCTCGGAAACGGTTTTATAATGAACGGATATGCCAATTCGCTGTTGCGTCCGGAATACAGCTATTCCGGGCTCGCGTTCGATCTTGACGGATCCCTGTTCGGCCTGCCCTTTGTTGGTATAGAAACTTTTACCAACTCTGTTTCGACATTCGATATAGCGGGGGGCCGGGTCTATGTGCGGCCGCTCGCTCCGTTTTCTGTCCCTGTGCTGGAAAAATTGCAGATTGGAGCCACTGCGGTGCTGGACAGCGACCCGTATGTCTTTATGCGGAGACTAGACCGTACGGATTTGATCGACGATCCGGATGCAAAAGCAGCGGCTGTCGCTGCCCGGGATGCCGAACTGGCAAAATACGGAGAGGCCGATGTTCTCGTCTGTGGAATCGATGTTCGTCAGCCCCTCGTGAACCTTCGAGGCGCTTTCTCGCTCGATCTAATTGGTGATTTTGTGTTGCAGGGTTCAGCTTCCGGGGCAATGGTCGGGATAGGCGGAAATCTGGCGTTTTTGTCGTACGGCGCCCAGGTGAGATTCCTTGGCGAGAATTTCCAGCCGGTGTATTTTGACCGTTCATACGATCTGTCCCGGGTGCAGAAGTTGAAGACGTATCTTCTTAACACTGATGAATATGGTGATGAGACGGACCTGACAGGAAGTCCGGCGATGAACGGCTGGTATGCGTCTGCGGGTACGTCTCTTTTGGGCGGCAAGATTGCGTTTTTTTCGAGTCTTGAAGGCCCGCTCGGTGCTCCTGACGGAGATGCAGGCAATTCCGCTGTGGCTTGGCCGAAGCTGCGTTCGAGTCTGACGGTCGACGGCAGACAGATGCTGCCGGTTCCTGTTACGCTGACTGCTTTCTATGATAAGGATTATCTGAAAAAGCCTGCCGATGTGTTTTCTCCGGAGAATGCGCTGGTCGGAGCCAAGCTTGGCTATCAGCTTGGTGCCGCCAGCATTCAGCTGACGTATAACCTGAAATATGTGCCTGAAGACCGGCGGATTCCGGGGCAGGAAGCCTGGGAAGTATCATCGAAGCTGGAAACGGTTATTTCTCTTAACTAGAAGGGGCAATTGCACGTATCTACAATTGTAGCAATTGCACCATATACTGTAGCGGAGATTAACGGCAGGTCCCTATAAAATGAGACCTGTTGTTAAGCTCCAAGAGCTCTTTTGCTAAAGCAACCGACTTTTGCACAAAGCTCAGGAGGCTGGAAATTATGCGCAAATTATTGTCCCTATTGTTTTTTTCGTTTTTTTTCGCGGGGGTGCTCGCTTCCCAGAATACCGCTGAGCTGCCCTATCTCGAGCTTTTGTATGCGGACGATCTGACGCTGATACATATTACTGCGCCAGACGGGACGAAGCTGAATCCTTCGTTCGGATTGAAAATCGCTGCAGGAAGCGTGCTTGTCACCTCCGGTTCATCGGCCGAAGTTAGAATAGTTCCCAACGGTTCGATAATCCGGCTGGCGTCCAGTACGACGTTCAAGGTTGAAGGTTTAGCTTCCGCCCGCAATGAAAAGGTGAATACCTTCCGGCTGGTCTCCGGCAAGTTGCGCATGGTTGCAGCTAAAACACTTTCTGACGCACCGGCGTACCAGATCCGTACTCCGACAGCGGTTGGCGGCGTTCGGGGTACAGACTTTGCCATGCAGGTGCAGGAGGGGAAAAAAGACTGGCTGTTCGTGCGCGATGGTCTTGTGGAATTCAGCAAAGCAGGGGAGGGCGGTTCGGCTGTTCCCGGTCAGACGATTTTGGTGAAAGCCGGGGAATATGCCGATACTTTTTCTCCTGTCTTCCGTCCAGTTCCTGTTCCGGCCGACGGCTTCAGGTCGGTGATGCAGGACATGGAGTTTATTAAAGCCGATCCCGCATCGGTTCCTTCCGGAACTCCCGTAGTTGCGGCTCAACCTGCAGTTCAGCCTGCGGCTCAACCTGCGGCGGTTCAGTCCGGGACTGTGCCGACTGCTTCTGCCGAACCGGTCACAGTACCCGCGCCAGTTCAGGCTTCCGGGCCTGCACCGATGACGGCGGCCCCTGTACAGACTGCTCCACAAAATCGGGAAGGACCCGCAGTGTCCTCTTCCGGCTCCAGAAATTTGGGATCCGAACCGGTTTCTGACCAGAAAGTCTCCGAAACCACGCCCGCCGTTGCGCCGGCGGTTGCACCGGCGCCTGCGGTTGCACCTGCGTCGTCTGTTGGGCCGGCGTCGTCTGTTGGGCCGGCTCCGGCGCGTACACCCGCGGTGGTACCGGAGGAATCCGACCAAATGTCTGAAACCGCCTCTCGTGATGCTTCTTCGGGTCAAGATGCGGAGTCGGGAGTGTCCGGCAGTTTTGCCATCGGAGATATTTTGACATTTGAAGTCGGTTCGATCACTATTGCGGGCGAAACGTACGCCAAGGCAGTACTTCAGCCGAAAATCGATACCGGAAAAATCAGGTTTGCCCTGTATCTGCCGGTAATTTACCAAAAAGATATTTTTAATCCCCACGACTGGTATCAGCCCGGCGGAAATAACGAATGGTCGTTCGGTACCGATCAGGACGGCGCCCTGGAGATTTTACGCGACGCAGCAAGCGATCTTGCGCTCAAGATCCGGTATTTCGAGTTTGGAAATCAGGGGGCTGATCCTTTCTTTGTCAAATTCGGAAGCCTTGAAACACTAACTTTGGGTCATGGCAGTCTGGTGCGCAATTTTTCCAACAACCAGGAATTCCCGGCAATCCGCAAGCTTGGATTCAGTACTGGCTTCCGCACCGGAGTGTTTTCCCTTGAAACGATTGTGGATGATCTGGCAGATATCCGAGTTGCCGGAGCGCGTGCCGGTTTCGGGAAGGGAATGTTCGGTATAGGCGTAACAGGAGTTGCCGATCTCGATGCCGCACGGGGATGGAATCGGGATCCTGCTGAAAATCCGCGGCTCGATTATGGGAAGCCGGTTATTATCGGAGCAGGTGTCGATGTGCAACTGTTTTCGCTCAATCTTGGCATACTCAGCTCGACGGGATATGCAGATGCGGGTGTATTCTTTCCTGTTTTCAGAAACGGGGTGCCGGCGACGGTGGGACCTGATGCTGTAGAAACCGGATTTAACATGAAACGTGTTGTCGAGTATTCACAGAACAACTGGCTTGCGACAGCCGGCGTTTCCGGAAAGCTTCTGCTTCTGGTTGATTACTGTCTGGAATTCCGTCTCTCGAGAGGGCTTGCCCAGCCTTCGCTGATCGATACAAACTGGAACAGAAACCGCACGCCCTATGTGGAAAGCGTTGTTTCATACCTTGAAGGGACGACTCGGGACGAAGTGAACGGACGAACCTCTATGGGTATTTACGGTTCGGCCGGATCGAATATTTTCGGTCTTCTTATTTTGTCCGGTGGATATTACTGGCCCTGGTCGCTACAGTCCGGCGGTTCGATCGAGTTTGGTGCGGAGGACAAGCTTGATCTTGCCCTGACGATTCCAAAAGGAAAAATCCCGTTCATCAGCTTGTCCGGATCGGTAATGTACAGCAGACGGCAGTTTGCTCATACGCTTGCAGACGCTATCTCCGACAAGAGTGCCGACGGTGTGCATCTGTTTGATGCGAACACGGTATTTGGCGGAGAAGTCGTTGTCGGTCTGGTAAAAGGAATGGATCTGGCAGTGCAGATATTTACTTCGACTGTTATCGATGAAAGCGGAAATATTAGGTATGAAAACGGACAACCGATGATCAGACCGGTTGTAAATATCGAAACCCGCGTATCGTTCTGAAAGGTTTTTCGCTCAGGGATTCAGAGTCCTGATGCCCGCCATGGGCATCAGGAGCGCTCTGTTATCAGGGTTCCTGAAACATTTTTTTTTCAGATTCAGAACTTTGACGGGGTCTGCGGGCTCCGTATTCGATCAAACGCCGTTCATATTCCATAAGCATTTTCCATTCAACAATAGGGATGTCCCTCAGCAGATCCGCTTTCAGAAGCCAGCAGTCACTGTCTTCTGTAGCCTGAGCGAGAATGAGGCTTCCGCCTGAAAAAAACACACACTCTTCGCCGAAAAAGCCTCCAACCCCGATTTCGTCGACTTCAATATCTTCAATATATAATTTGAAGGAACCTTTCTCGACGAGTACAAGCGAAGCTTCGTCGTTGTTGTCGAAAAAATCGCCTGCGGCAATTTTCCGGTGCACCAGGCACACAGCAATCGTATGCAGTATTATCGATGAAACCATTTCGCCAAACAGGCTGGTGGTCTGGAGAAAAAAAGAGGTGCTGGCGTTTTTTTTCACTTCGTCGAAAAAACCGTTTCTGGTAATAAAAACGGTGTACATCGATTTTGGAATTTTCAGCACGGTTATGTTGCTTCGCGCGCGGTATGTGAACGGAGGAATCGCATCTGAGCAAGCAGCCGATTCTCCAATGAGCGTTCCGGCCGAGAGCATTGTCACTGTTCCTGTTCCTGAATGCACCATTTCGGCGACTCCGGTAATTATCAGATACACATGGCTTGCAGGTGAATCCTTTTTTTGGAGCGTTGATCCGTGATTCATCGTTTCGACCGGACAGTTGATGAGCATGGAAAGTTCTTCTCGGCTGGCGAGCGGAAAATATGCTTGAAGGTATGCGAATGCCTGCTGGCTGACGTATTCGGTTCTGGCGGGAATAAGGACTTCTTCCAGCCCGAAACAGGCATCAGTTCCAATTTCTTTTTCTTCGCTCGTCAAGTCGCGCGCTATGTGCGCCAGTATGATTTTTCCGCTTTCATCACCGGCGAAGTCTTTTGCACATCCATGAATCATTCCTCCATCTACATCAATTTTTTTCAGATCTGTTTTTTGTCTGACATTACTGGTAAAACTTCTGAACAGTTTTTCGGAAACATCGGTGCGGTTTTCTGCTTTGAGTAGCATTTCCTCCAGCAGCGAAAAGCATGCGATATCTGCAAGGTGGGCATAGCTTTTATATCCGTTTTCCCATAACGTTCTGAACAGCAATACGTTGTCTTCTACCGGGTGCGGGGAGTACAAAGGGAGTACTTCAAGACCATTGATGTTGTTCCATTCGTTGTGCTTCAGGGTGTGAACTTCGAAACTCCGGTAAAACCGCTTTTCCGGAACAGACATGAGAGCGGTCAGTTTTTTCATAACAGAGGAGATGACCAGTGACGTAGCATAGTATTTTATTTTGTGATCAGTTCGGACAAGAGACGTCAGGCCGGCAAAGTGATCGTCGTGCACATGAGTATGAAAAATTCCTTCAATTTCGTTGACGCTAATACCGAGCGCAGTGAGGCTGTCGAGTATGTTCGGTCCGGTATCAATCAAATAAATTTTACCCTGGTAGACGACGATGCTGGACATGCAAGGTTTTTGCGTATCCCATCCATTTCCTTCCCCGAGATGTATGACGGAAAAATATTCACGACGTACGCTATGGTATTCAAGAGAAAGCGGAGACGGATACGACTCTCCATCCTTCAGATTCAGGTCGATTTCACGCGAGCATCCGCCTGTTTCGAAGCGGTACCGGTTTACGCCGGTTCGGGTAATAAAAAGACCCGGTCTCAGTTCGGTCGTTCCCGAATCCATTGCAACCATGTCCAGAACATCTTCACTTTTCCGCATATTGCCGAATGCAAAGGCCAGTTTGATCCGGATAATCTCGTCTGCGAATTCCGGCGCTATGTTGCAGTCGAGTATCTCCTCCCGATTCGCCAGCCCATAGGTTCCGCGGAACAGATATTCGGCAACAGCTTTCAGCTGCGGCGAAAGACCGATGACAACAGGCTTTACTCCGGTATTGCCGGGATGACCGGGGATAATCATTCCCTGCCGGTACATCATCTGAAGTATCGGGAACTCGATAAGATTCGCAAATTTACCGCCCTGCATCGGAAACTCGGAGAGCAGGATTGCATTCGGGCCTGTTTCGCAAAACCAGGAAGAACAGTCTTTTTTGCTGATCAATCCCCGCTTCATGAGCAGTTTGACCACATCGGGCGGACACCCGCACAGTATTGAAAGATTGTGCTCGGGAATTTCCAGAAGCCAGACGCCTGTACATACTTCAATTTGATTCATTGCCGCCCTCCGGGCCGCCCTGTGGGCATTGCGACATCTTGTCTCTAGTATCGGGCTGCATGTCGGTTCTGTCAAACATGAGAAAAGATGAAATGTTGTACAATACAGTACGGAACAGAGTTGTTTTGTACAAGAAGTCATGCTGTTTTTTTATGGACAAGCCCTTGTAGAGGGGCTATTGTTGTTCGAGTCTTATTCCGGATACTCCGGATCTATTTTAGAATGCTTGACCAGGAGTTGTTGCAATGACCCGTCTTCCAAAAATTCTGCGTGGTACGTTCTTCAGTCTCGTCATTTTAGTTTTGGCATCTGCTGTACTATTTTATTTATCTACGTGGCACCCTCACGATATAGAAGCAGCTCAAGTCGTTTCTACCGGAGAGGAGCCTGTGCTGAGGCAGGGACAAAAAATCAAAATTCTGTGCTGGAACGTGCAGTTTATGGCGGGAAAAAACTATGTGTTCTTTTTTGACGAATGGGATGGTTCTGGTCCGGATATACGGCCGTCACCTGAAGATATCACCAGATCTTTTAACGAAGTTGCACGGATTATCAGAGAAGAATCCCCGGATGTTATTCTTTTGCAAGAACTCGATTCAGGAGCGAAACGGACTGACAGGGAGGATCAGCTGACGCGTCTGCTGAAGCTGCTTCCCGAGGAATACTCAGTCTGGACTTCAGCCTGGTACTGGAAAGCTGCATTTGTGCCGCATCCGCAGATCATGGGTAGCGTCGGCATGAAGCTGGGAATTATTTCCAGATATCGCATGAATGGCGCAACTCGGTACCAATTGCCGCTGATGCCGAACAACGTAATCATGCGTAACCTGCAATTCAAGCGTGCTGCCCTGGAAGCGGTCTTTCCCGTTGAAGGCGGAAGCGATTTTTCGGCATTCAGTATTCATCAGGACGCTTTCGCTCAAGGATCCGATACCATGCAGCGTCAGGTTGATCTGGTATCTTCGATTCTTGCAGATCGGGAAAAAAAAGGCGGTTCCTGGGTTATCGGCGGTGATTTTAACCTGCTTCCTCCCGGACAGGCGTACAACAGGCTATCAGAAGAAGAAAAGCCGTATTTCCAGAGTGAATCGGAAATTCAACGCCTGTATACTGAGTTCGCCGGATGGCCGACATTGGGGGATGTGAACGGTCCCGATGCAAAGCATTTTTTTACGCACTGGCCAAATTATGGAACTGAGCCCGACCGTACGCTGGATTATTATTTTACCGGAAAAAACATAGAGGTGGAATCCTATCGGGTTCGCACGCACGATACGTTAACGGTCTCGGATCATTTCCCTTTCATTCTTGAATGTATCATTCCTTGATGAGGTCTGTGCCGGATAATACAATCTGAAAGTACCGCGTTTCATGCTGTATTGTGCAGGCGGACCTTTCCGTGCTCCCGTAGACTTCGACGAGGAGGTGCGAATATATGAGCATGAAAAAGTGTCTGTGCATGTCCGGGCTGGCAGTTGTCTGTTCGTGTGTTTTTGCAGTGCCGTGCATAACGCTTGAACAATGGGATATTCCTGTATCGTTTGATAATCTTGATGTAGTTCTGTTGTCCGCGGGCGATTCACCGGACCGCGCTTTTCCGGAATACGACGACAGCAACTGGAAATTGATTTCGCTTCCGTTGAATTCGGCTGATTTCAATCACTTCGAGAAAATTGAAAAATCGGTATATTGGTATCGTATTCGGGTGAAAGTCCCTGAAGGCTATCCGGCGAGTTCTATCGGTGTTAATCTGGGAAAAATCGCCGATGTTGACGAGGCTTGGTGGAACGGTATGCCGATCGGACGTACCGGTGACATCGAGGATTTGAGCTCCCATGCAAGCAATCGACTCCGGCAATATGAAATTCCTGCCTCCGCGTTGGCGCCCGGAAAAATCAATATTCTGGCGATTCGTGTTCGAAATACCTGGCGTGCCGACGAACTTCCCGGCCGGGGAAGATACTATATTGGCGAATACGATTCTATTCGTACCGCTTTTTTCAAGTCAGGCTTGCGGGAGCTTGTATTTCCCGTGGTATATCTTGTTTTTTTTGCCTACTTTATGCTGCTGTTTTCCAAACGGACAGGGCAACGGGAAAATCTCCTGTACAGTCTTTTTTCATTTGGTTTTGCGGTCTATTCAATATGCCGTACGGATATCAAATACGAGTTTGCTGATAATTTTGAAGTTTTACAAAAGCTTGAATTTGGCAGTATGTATGTCTGCATTCCGCTTTTGATGGCATTCGTACTGGTATACTTCGGTGAAAAGCACCGGCTATATCATTATGGATATTATATTTTTTCGGCTGTCTGCCTGACTACAATTCTTCTGTTTCGTAATCACCTGCACTGGTATTACTTCAATGTCTATTTTGTGCAATATACCTGGGTACTGCCATTCTACGAGCTTTTCCGGACGCTGATCCGAAATTATAAAAAATCTGTCGACTCGCGTATTATGCTCGCTACTTTCGCAGTGGTGTGTGCAGGTGTTGTTCATGATGTTTTTATCTCCAGAGGTTTGCAGCTTTTTCCGTTGGTCGATTTCTGGATTACTCCGTTTGCAATGTTTGTATATGTTGGCGGTATTGCAACTATTTTGTCTGTCCGGTTTGCAAACTCCATGAACCAAATCGAAGAATTGAACGCGACGCTCGAGCTGAAGGTGGAGGAACGGACTGCCCAGTTGGACAAGTCGCTGCAAGAAATCAGAATTCGGGACGAGAAGATCCAGCAGGAATTGGTGATGGCCGGCAACGTACAGCAATCGTTACTGCCCGAACGTCTGCCTGACTGGCCAGTTCGAACTGCAGTGCGGTATCAGCCGCTCCGGGAAGTCAGCGGCGATTTTTATCATTTTGGGAGAACAGGCGACGGGGGCTGCCTGATGTTTATCGGCGATGTGTCCGGCCACGGTATGCCGGCTGCCCTGTATGCGATACTGGCGATAAAGGCCTTCAAGGAAGCTGTTCACCGCGAGAACAGTCCCTCCGCGATTCTGGCGAACGTCAACGAAGAATTATGCCGGCTCGATACCACTCATTATCTGACCTCTTTCGTAGTAAAGTACGACTGTACGGGACACCTTATTATTGCAAATGCAGGACACCCCCGGGCAATACTCCTGAGCCGCCGAAATAAAAAGATTACAATGCTGGATGCTTCCGGAACTGTTATTGGGATTCGGGACGATGCCCGCGCACTGCTTCGTGACGAATCGGTGCCCTTCGAAAAAGGCGACCGCGTGCTGCTGTATACTGACTGTCTTACAGAGCGAACGAACGTCGCAGGAGAACAATTCGGCGAAGAACGGCTTGTTGAATCCTTGAAAAAGCATTTTTTTGAAAATCTGGACGACCTGATAGACAACACACTCGCAGACTTTTTCGAATTTGTTCAGGACGCCGAAAACAAGGACGATCTGACTGTCGTCGCAATGGAGGTTGAGTAAGGCTGGATTAGTACGGCTTGATTTACTTGACAAGCAGCGGAACACCCCTGAAAATGGTTGCATGGAGTTTCCCTGTGACAAAAAATGCACCGAATCTTGACTACATTATCAATGCCCATAATTATCAGAAAATTCAAGATTGTCTGTCCGAAGCATCCGATATGGCCATACTGACGGTTGATTATCAGGGAGTTCCGGTGACCAGACACAGTCGGTGCAGCACATATTGTACCTTGGTCCGCTCCAACCCTGAACTGAACAATTTGTGCAGAAAATGCGATGCGCGGGGAGGTCTTGAGGCTGCGCGAATTTCTAAACCGTATATTTATCGCTGCCACATGGGGATCCTTGATCTTGCAGTTCCGATTGTACTTGAAGGAATGTATACCGGAGCAATAATGGCAGGTCAGGTTGTTCTTTCTGACGACGGCCAGAGTGGACTCGAGCGCATTGTGGAAACTTCGACTATTCCGCTCGATCCGGAATTCAAAAAACAGCTTGATCAGGAAAAAAAGATGCTTCCGGTAATGTCTCAGGACCGTGTGCAGGTGATTGCGAACATGTTGTTCCAGATCAACAATTATATTATTGAAGAAGCGATGCTAAAGATTCGCCTGAGCGAGAGTCTCGGTGAATCCGCCGCTGCATCCGGAGACACCGCAGGTGCGGAGGGATCGAGAATCGCCGAAGTCAAGTCCGGAAATAGTACGAAAGAATTTGTGACATCGAAAAGCGTGACTGTCCGTCCTGTATATAACAGTGTGATTGTCAAACCGGCGCTTGAGTATATTGAAAATCATTTTGACGAACGACTGACCCTGGACGATATGGCGTCTCTGTGCAATATCAGTTCGAGTTATTTCAGTAAATTGTTCAACCGGATAACCGGCGAAAACTTTTCTAATTATGTGAATACCGTGAGAATTCGAAAGGCGTGCGAACTTCTGGAAAACGGAGACTTGCCGATCACGACAATTGCGTTCGACCTGGGCTATGAGGACATCAGTTACTTTGATAAAGTGTTCAAGCGCCTTACCGGAGTAACGCCGTCACAGTACAAGTCGGGCTGCCGCAGTGCTGATTTCTTCTGACAATAATTACCGGCGCATTGCGAAAACTTACTTTCTTTCATCCTGAAAATTACAAGCAGTCGCTTCTGTACGGGCCTATACTGACAACAGGTTACAGGAGGCCGTTATGAGAAAAGCATTTATTTCCCCCTCAAAATATATTCAGGGTGAAGGGGCGTTGTATGATCTGGGTACGTATGTGCGACTGTACGGAAACTCTGCGCTATTGATTGC
>Ga0116148_1002973_pt1 | contig 16073 bp, 15 predicted proteins | sample AD_UKC055_MetaG_FD_89786 | JGI IMG/M metagenome (GOLD analysis project Ga0116148, IMG submission 89786) | Active sludge microbial communities of municipal wastewater-treating anaerobic digesters from USA - AD_UKC055_MetaG | ecosystem: Engineered > Bioreactor > Anaerobic > Digestate | place: USA... | reverse complement strand
GATTTCTAATAAAGAAATAAAAAAGGTTGAAAATAAGCTGAACAACCGACCGAGAAAAACTCTTGGTTTTCTAACACCGTTAGAAGTTTATATTAATTGCGCTTAGTCATTGAACACAGCATTATTATTTAATTCAATGAAGAATAAGTGAGTAAAATCATCATCAATTTCAATTTTTGACTCATTGACAAGCAGCTCCGGAATTGAGATATCTCTAATTGAATCATCTGCTGTATCGACAATTTTAATTGTATTACATGTGAGCTGTGAAGGAGTATACATCAAGGCAATTTTAGTTGAAGACATTTTCAGAATAGAAATATTGCTGTTAAAGGTATACTTCTTTATTAACTTTGAATTTGAAGTAGAGACTATACTTATTGTTCCGCTTTCAGTAGAACTCTCGGTAATAATAACGACGTTTTTGTTGTCGATCGACGGTTGAAACCCGCAAACTGCCCCTTGATAAATTATTTTTTTATTTTTCCCAAATTTTATCGCCGATTGATTTGAAGGAATATCCTTTGGATTTGACCAAAATAATATCTGCCCAGCGCTATAATGTAATTGAACCAGATTTTCAGAGGAATAATTATTAATTGTACTGAAATGCTTTATGGGTCCCGAGTTTACATTGTAAACTTTAAATAAATCCATTTTATTGTTTCTTATCCGGCACAGGAAAAAAACAAAGTCATCATCATTTCTGTCTATAAATACATTAGAATATATTTGATCGTCTTTTGATATCGGATTAACTTTAGTTCCGGAAATTAAAATGCTTGTGCAAAAAAAAAGTAAAGACGGTAAAAGTAATAATTTCTTCTTAACAACTCCTTTATAATTCCACTGAATTGCTAACAAATCTGATATTATATCTTTTGTCAAATATCAATTAGATGAATACGTTTGATCATTAAAAATGTTGATTCGCATAATTTCGTAATACCATTTTGAGGTGGGTATTAATCCAAATACGAAATTATGGACAAATAATTGGAAATCGTAATTGTCATAAAAATTATAATTTTAATGGATCATATACATGCAAGTGGCAAACAGGAAAAACCCTCCTGCCACACCATAGGATATGCGGTTAATGCTTGAAGCAGAATCAGGAAAGATCCAAAGTGCGAAAGCACTTCGAATAAAGAAGAATGAGAGAAAAAAGAATTTAAAACGTCCGACGAAGTCGGACTCAACTCGGGCGACCGCAGCATCCGGCAAAGCCGGTGCGAGGAATTCGCCCGACAAAGAGCGTGAGGGGGTTGCAAAGGGGCGAGAGTCGGCGACTGAGACTTTCGCCCCTTTGATCTTCTGCATGAGACCATGCGAAACCGGATTTAAAGGTGTGAAACACCTTTTGTGTATTGCATGACACCATGCGAAAACCGGGCAAAGGGCGTGGAACGCCCTTTGAAAATTATTGTATGATCCATGCAGAAAAACAGATTCCAAAGGCGAAGCCTTTGAGTGTACTCCGACACTCGGAATCATCGAAGTCTTTGATTGTAACCCGACTCTCGGGAAAGGATTCCAAAGGCGTCAGCCTTATATTGTTGACATGAACTATAATAAAAGTTTTGAGTAATTTACTCAGGAGCCGTTCCATGATCTCTAATGAAATTATTTCTACCTTAATAAATCTTCAGCAATCGGCTGTCGCTTCGGGTAATCCTCCGTTCGCGGCAGTTATTATTGCCGGAGATAATATAATTTCAGCGTGCCATAATGTTTCGCGCTCTTCGGGCAATCCTCTCGAACATGCCGAGATGTCGGCCATCCAGTCGGCTATTAAGAATCACGGTTCTGCAATCCTCAAAGAATCGCATTTGATTTCTTCTAATGAACCTTGTCCGATGTGCATCGGCGCATGCATCTGGTCTGGCATCGCGAAGGTTTCTTATTTCATTTCACAGGAGCAGGTTGAAGCTGTCAGAGGTTGGGGGAAATTTATGCCGGCACGCAGTATCGCCGAAGCTGATGATTCGGACATTATTGTTGAAGGCCCGATTGCAAATGACATGATGCTTGAAATGCATCGTGATTTCTGGACAAGCGGAAATATTTCAGCGTTTAAGCATTCTATTCATCTGGCTGGCAGGTGAAAAAATAAGCACAAGAGCATAGAGTATGTTTTTGTTAAAATGTTATTAAAATCAATGGCGGGTGATTATGAATGAATCCATAGAAAATGTAATCTTTTCATGGAGCGGCGGCAAGGACAGTTCAATGGCTCTTTATGAAATACTTAATCAGAAAAAATACCAGGTCAGTGCGCTCCTGACGACTGTCTCTTCCCAGTTTGACAGAATAAGCATGCACGGGGTAAGAACTGTTCTTCTGGAACGACAGGCTGAAAGTCTCGGGTTGCCTCTTGAAAAAGTATTGGTTCCGTCAGGATCTTCAAATGAAGAATACGAAGCCGGTATGAGGGCAGTGCTGGATAAGTACCGCGCCAATGGTATTTCCAAAGTTGTTTTCGGGGATATTTTTCTCGAAGATCTTAAAAAATACAGGGAAGAAAAACTGTCTTTGCTGGATATGGAAGCAGTGTTTCCTTTATGGAAAAAAGACACGACTGAAATTGTTTCCTGCTGCGTGAATCTCGGTTTCAGAACAATTCTTACATGCGTTGATACTTCCGTTATTGATGGTGATTTCGCGGGAAGGATCATAGATGAACAGTTCATTTCTGAATTCCCGAATGATGCTGATATATGCGGCGAGAACGGAGAGTATCATTCGTTCGTATATTCGGGACCGATATTTAAAAAAGATATAAGCTTTTCCGTCGGAGAAAAAGTTCTGAGAGATAACAGATTCCGTTTTTGTGATCTAATTCCTGATTAGGAGTTTTCCGAATCTATTTGTCCGGTCCAACCCATGGATGGAATTTGCCGTAAAGAATGAACGGTATGGGTTTGCCTTACAAACTGCCGGACGGCACAGGAATGAACCCTGCAAAGCGATGCCTTAAATAAATGACCCAAAGTGCGAAAGCACTTCGAATAAAGAAGAATGAAATAAAAAAAACAAAAACGTCCGACGTAGTCGGACACAACTCGGGCGACCGCAGCATCCGGCAAAGCCGGTGCGAGGAATTCGCCCGAAAAGCACCGCGCAGCGGCGCCCTTTTCTTTCGTCCATTTCTTTTGGGCGACGCAAAAGAAATGGACAAACGGATTTAAAGGTGTGAAACACCTTTTGTGTATTGCATGACACCATGCAGCTACCGGATGAAGGGCGTGGAACGCCCTTTGAAAGTAACCCGATTCTCGTGGAAAGAATTTATAAGGCGAAACCTTGTTTAAAAATCTTTATGAACTTCATTTTCAATTGACATTAAAATTCAGTCAGATATATTTCAATTATATGAAAGGATATTTAATGTGGTTACTAAAGAGATGAAGACAGTAAATAAAACCGAATCCTCTGCATCAAAGGTTTCAGATAAATCCGCTAAAAAAAGATCAACTGATGGATCTTTGTCCCGCAGTGTTTTGCCTAGGAAGGTTACTTCCTTAAGCGCGGCAAAAGCTGCGTCAAAAGTATTGCAAAATGCCAAAGCATCCGCAAAAATAAAAAAAGCGGCTGATTGCGCTATGCCGTCAAAAGTCAAATGAGTATCATAAATTATGAGCAATAATTACGATCATAGTGTTTTTATCAATGCTCCGTTTGACGAAACCTATCAGGAATTTTTGAACGCCATTACCTTTACAATCGCTTATTGCGGTTTTTTCCCGAGATGCGCGAAGGAAGCATATGACTCCGGAGAGATCCGTATCAGAAAAATAAATAATATAATCAAAGAATGCAAGTACGGTATCCATGATATATCATGTACCGGGCTGAATAAAAATTCACTGCCTCGGTTCAATATGCCTTTTGAGCTTGGATTATTTCTCGGAGCTAGATACTTCGGTTCAAAACCAGACAATAAAAAAGCATGTTTGATTTTGGATAAAACACCTTACCGCTACCAGCAGTTTATTTCCGATATCAGCGGTCAGGATATCAGTTATCATAATGAATCAAAACAGACTCTAATAAAACTCGTTCGTGACTGGCTGGCTCATTATACCAAACTAAATCTCGCGGGCGGCAGAACCGTGCTGAAAGATTATGACCGTTTTATTTCTGATCTGCCGGAGATGTGCGCCTTTCATAATAGAACTCCGGATGAACTGACTTATGTGGAATTCCGCAAACTTGCAATTGCATGGATTGATGAGCTGTTTAATCTGCGTTAGTATGTTATTGATTTTAAAAGGCAATATTATGAATAAAACAACAATTAGATTCCAGCAGGTCGGCGATGCTGAAAGATTTTGCGAAATTCTAAATAATGATAATTTTATTTATTTCTCAATCAGACCTTCAATCGAAGAAGAAAGAAAATATTTATCGCAGAATTTAAAAAGCAGAAAGAAGAACTTTGAATATAATTATACTATAATATATGATAAAAAAATCGCCGGTGCGATTGGAATTAAAATCAATCAGCATTCTACGCATATCGGTGAAATCGGATATTTTATCGATGAAAACTTCTGGAACAAGGGAATCGCTTCTAACGCGGTTAAGCTTATTGAAAAAATCGGATTTAATGAACTCAATCTTGAGCGCATTGAAATTGTGATGATGCCTGAAAATAAAGGAAGCATAAGAGTTGCGGAAAAATGCAATTATAAGAGAGAAGGGCTGCTTGCCGGTAGAATTTATAATAACGGAAAATATCATGATGCTTATATGTACGCAAAATTAAAGAATGAATATTCGCAAGCAGGCATAAACTGATAAGATTTTGTGTAAAGCTTGATTGAATCTTGCTTTATGATTTCAGTTTTAGTATCATTATGCTATAATACGCGGTATTATGTATCAAAAGGAGAAATTAAATGATTGCATCCGGACTTCGTTTGGCAAAATATTTTTTGATTTATTCTCTGTTTGCGCTTTTGGCTGTGATAATTCTTCTTATAGCAAAAGGCGGAGATTTAAGTTTTTTTGCAGGATTCATTCTTTATGTTACGGGAATGATTTCGTCATGTGTTTCTTTTATAATTTCGATAAGAACTTTGATTAAAAAGAAATATACTTCATCCGAACGGATTCCTCTATGTATTATTGCCGCTTTAAATGCACTCTATTTAATTTTAAGTTTAATATCTATATTGTTTGCTTTACTTCTTTTCTGTTCGTTCAGCCATTTATAAGAATAAAAAATCCAATTTGACTTAATCTTCCGGTCGGCACAACTATTACAATGATCAACAGGCATAACACAAATATCACACCTTCAGGCAAAACTGTTATTCTTCCGGGTGATATTCTTTCCGTTTTGGTTGAAAGAAAAAAGATACAGGAAGTTACTTTATCTGTTCTGGACAAGTTTTAAAAAAGTATATGATCGCGTTTATTTATTTACGTTGATTCGTTTTGATGTGAATCTTTTTCCGCTTTCATAAATAAAAACTTCTCCGCCGGATGCAACTTCTGTTTCCCCGTGAATCTCAAGCCATCCGCCTGAATTTAAAAGTTTTATTCTCTTTCCGTTGTATTCGTGTGTTTTATTGTCTGATGAATTTACGGGAACATGAGTGTGTCCGAAAAGAAAAGTTTCCGGTGCTGACGGAGCAGAAGCCTTATTGAAATCAGTTTCAAAGAGACGAAGCTCTTCAATTGATGAATCTATGTAATCATTGAATCGTTTTATTGTGTCAGCGTCTTTTTTTGATGTCAGATCCGAAATGTAATCCGAATTTCTGATTCTTCTCAGTCTTTTAACTGCCGAATCCGCTATAGCGTTATATATTATTTTTCTGATAAATTTCGGAAGCTTATGCGGAACGAGATACTCAAGCATTTCCAGGATGTATTTTCTTATTAAAACGCATTTTCCGCTTGTGATGTCTTTCTGCGTTTCAAGAATCGTTGCCGTAAAAGGTCCGGCCTGTCCAATGCCGGTTGAGCCGAGCTGGCAAAGCGGAAAATTTACTGCTACATAATCCTTCATGCAAAACGGATGCTGGATGTCTTTAATTATACGGAAAACTTCCGCAGTCATTGACCAGTATGATTCGAGATATTGCCCATGAGTCATTATAACGCTTTCATCGTCGGTGAAAAGATATACGTTCGGAAATGCGATTATAAAAGGAATGTACCCTGGAGTGCCGGGGATATTCTCCGCAATGAGATAGTCCAAAAACATTCCGCCATAAGGTTCTTCCGAAGAACGTTTACGTACTCCTGCGAGTTTTATTCTATCTTGAAAATTTACTCCTGTTCTGTCGTCAATAAAAAGCGGAACTGACATTTTAAAAGGTCTGACATTTTGATTTGAACTTAGCTGATTGATGACGTTTGACTGATATTCGATCGTGTCCCAGATGTTGTAGTCGTGATTTCCAGGAATATAAACAAATCTTTTAGCAATTTTTTCATTTCTAAGACGGGTAAAAAAGTATGCTCCCATGCGGTAAACATCGCCGTAATCATTTACGGCAAAATCCATTATATCTCCGAGAAAGATCAGATAATCGTTGTCTTTACCCAGAGCTTCGATCAGGCATGATAAATTGCAACCGTCAACGGGATTTCTTGACTTATCCAGTTTTACGAGTGTTGATTCAGGGTCTCCGATATGAGTGTCTGAAATTACAGCTAACTTCATGATAGACCGCCTTCATTTCCTTAAGTTTATGCGGAAGTCAGTTCCTTTATAGTCTGAAGAATTTCGCGTCTTCCGTTTTTATTAGTTGATGATGATAGAAAAATATCCTTTTTATCGATCTCAAGAACTTCAGCTATTGTTTCAAGAGATTTTTTCTGTTCGGGCTTTTTGAGCTTGTCTGATTTTGTAGCGATTATCGCCGTAGGTATGTTGAGTTCGGAAAGTTTTGTTATAATACGGCGTTCTTCTTCTCCCGGTTTTCTTCTGGAATCGATTAATAAAAATATTGCTTTCAAATTTTCGGATTCAGTAATGAATTTTTCAATCATCACGGCAAATTCTTCTTTAAGCTTTAGAGGAACCTTTGCGAATCCGTAACCGGGCAGATCGACCATCACCATTTCGTCATTTATATTAAAAAAATTGATTTTCTGTGTCATTCCGGGTTTGTTTCCGACACGAACAAGATCTTTGCGGTTTACGAGCATGTTAATTAATGAAGATTTTCCGCAGTTTGATCTTCCTATGAATGCAAAGTGGGGAAGGCTGATCCTGGGATAGTCTTTCGGATCGGTTGCGCTTTTTATATATTCAGCTTTTATTATTTTCATTATTTACCGTTGCTTTCATTATGATGGCATTTTCGCTGCCGTAATAGTTTTTCCGGCACCCTATTTCGGTAAAGCCATTTTTATTATAAAACTTTACGGCAGGATTATTTTCGTTAACCTCTAAAAACACTTCGCAGATTCCCGTTTTTGAAAGTGCGGTGAACATACGGCTCAAGAGTGATGCTGCCAGTCCCTTACGGCGGAATTTTTCAATAACTCCTATGCGCAGAAGTTCAGCCTCAAAACGGTTTGTTGAATAAATAATATATCCCGCGGCTTCTCCTTCGATTTCGATAATCTCAGATTTGTTAAGAGGATTCGCGAATGATTCCTGAATATTGTTCAAATCCCAGGAATTTTTGAAAAGTTTCTGTTCAATTTGTTCAATAGTTTGGGCATCGGCAGGTTCTGTTTGTCTGAAAAGAATGTTGCTCATTCTGATAAAAATGATTAATAAATTGAACTAGTCAAGCAATTGTTGAATATATGCTCTTTCTTTGCGTGACAGTTTCTGCGTTACAAAATAAAAAAGATTCCGTTGATGCAGAGATTGATTTTAAAAATTATGGGTTTTGTGTGAACATTGATGGCAAATATGTTTATAAAATCGCCATTATTTCAGCTAATTGCGGTATTTAATTTGCTGGTTTGAGTATTAGGAAATTTTTCCGACTGAACAGTTTAAAAATTATTCTTGACAAAATCATATTTCGGAACGAACTAAAAGGCAATCTGATGCACTTCAGATATATTTATCATTTTAAGGAGAATTTATATGAAGAGAGTGCTATCTGCTCTTGTTCTTCTCACTTTGGTACTAGGCGTAGCTTGTACTAAAAGAGAGAAGCGTACAGTAACTCTGTGGTCATTCGCAGACAATAACTGTGCAGAATGGAAAAAAAGAAAAGCTGATATCGACCAGAAGTTCAACATCGATCTACAGATCGAACTGGTTGCTCAGAACGCTTTCGTACAGAAACTTCAGGCTGTTATGATGGACGGCAAAGGAGTTCCTGATATGATCGAGTGGATGATCGAAAACAACAGAATCCTTAACGCTGATCCTGAGAAGAGCTTTGTTCTTCCTCTTGATGAGTTCGTAAACGATTCTAAAGCTTTCAAAAATGTTGTACCTGGCCGTGTTGCTTGGGTAAAATATGGAGAGCACACTTACGGTCTTCCTCACGACGTTCACCCGGTAGTTCTTATCTATAATGACACTCTTTGGAAAAAAGCCGGTGTTGATGTAGAAAAGATCGAAACTTGGGATCAGTTCTTCGAAGAATCTAAAAAACTTACTGCAGCTAAAAAAGGCGGAAAATCTGTTAATTACGCTCTTCCTTCTGGAAACGGCGGACTTGGCGATACTATGTTCATGATTTGGCAGCAGACTGGTTCTAACATTCTTACTAAAGACGGTAAACCATCTTTCACTTCTCCTGAATTTAAAGAATATGTAGCTAAATGGCTTGAGTGGAACAAAACTGGTGCATTCACTATGTGGGATTGGGGTAATTTCAGTGCTCTTCTTAAAAACGGAACACTTTGCTCTTACACTTCTCCAGACTGGTGGGTTTCACAGGTTGATGCTGCAGCTAAAGACGGAAAATTCCAGTTCAAAGCTCGCGCTCTTCCTGCTTACAAAGCCGGCGGTGCTGTGACTGCTTCTTGGGGTGGTTCATTCCTAGCTATTCCTAAAGGTACTCAGGATGCTGAACGCATCTATGAAATCATGGAATACTTGCAGTATGACGCAAGTGCAATCAAAGTTCGTTTCGAGGAAACTGGAATGCTTCCTCCTTTCCAATCTGTTTGGGACGATGCAATCTTCAAAAAAGAAGATCCTCGTTTTGGCGGACAGAAACTTGGCGAACTTCAGGCTAACCTTGCTAAGAAAATGCCTTCAGTTAACACTGGTGACATTTTCTGGGAAGCTCTTAGTGACTTCGGTCAGCAGTATACTGAACTTGCTTCAGGCAAAATCTCTCTTGATGATGCTTTGAAAAATGCTCAGGAAGCAGCTGAAAAGAGAATTAAGAAGTAATCTCTTCTAAAGCAAGATCTATAAACGGGGCGGCGAAAGCCGCTCTGTTTGTATGGAAAGGGACTACAAGGAGATATTAATGGCAGATTCAGTTGCTCAGAAAAAAAAACATAAACATAATAAGAATTACTGGAGAGAGGCTTTCAGCGGTTATTCATTGATAGCTCCTTTTATGCTTCTCCTTTTGATATTCAGTTTTTACACGTTCGCATATGGTTTTTACCAGAGTTTCAGAAGTTCACAGGGCCTTAACCCCGGTGATTTTATCGGACTTGCGAATTATAAAGAAGTACTTACTTCAACCGCGTTTTGGAAAGCGGTCAAAAATACGTTTGTATTTACTGCCGGATGTCTTGTAACACAGATTCCTGTTGCCTTCGTGCTTGCTGTTATTTTGAATAGCCTTCCTCTTAAGCGTGTTCAGTCGGCCCTTCGTGCGGCCTTCTTTCTTCCGGTATTGATCAATACTGTAGTTATCGCTCTATTGTTTAGAATGTTATTTAATCCGGATCAGGGTATTGTAAACTGGGTATTGGAACTTCTCCATCTTCCAAATACTTATAATTTCTTGATGGATTCGCGTTTGACGATGCCGTTGCTCATCATTGTCTCTTTCTGGCAGTGGACGGGCTTTCACATGGTTTACTTTGTGTCGCAGCTTCAGACCATCGATCCTACTTTATATGAATCAGCGAAGATTGACGGAGCTGGAAGAGTTAAAACTCTTCTTCGTATAACTGTTCCTATGATGCGTCCGGCACTGACTTTTGTTGTCGTGACTTCAGCTATCGGAGGACTTCAGCTTTTTGATCTCGTATTCATGCTGTTCCCTAATGCCTCATACGGTCCCGGCGGTGCGGGAATGACCATGATCGCTCATATTTACGATCAGGGATTTTCTTCACAGTTCAGACTCGGTTATGCTGCAGCAGTAGGTTGGGTTGTTTTCTTTATAATTTTTATTTTCAGCTTGATTCAGCTAAAAGCTTTCGGCTTCGGTTCGAATGACGAATAATAGGAGTGTTGAAAATGTCAGTTCGTAAAAAAATAGCGGGAACGCTTTTATACAGATTCGGATTTAGAGATGCCAAGCTGACTGTTTTTGAATGGCTGGGAATTGGTTTTCTTTGTTTTATAGCTTTAATATATCTATATCCGCTTATCTGGATGTGTGATTCTTCTTTCAGACCTATGTTTGAAATATTCAATGTGCCGCCGGCTCTTTTTCAAAAGCCGATATGGCAATCAGTGCAGTCATATAGTGTAAGTTCATATGTTTCTGCATTTACAACGCATAATGTCGGCTTGGCATTCTTTATGTCGATTTTCGTAACATGTGCGGGTATCGCCTTAACATTATTAGTATGCTCTCTATGTGCATATGGTTTTGTTTATATGGATTTCCCAGGCAGAAAAATTCTTTTTATGGTTATTCTCGGAACAATGATGCTTCCAATGGCTACGATGATCGCGCCTGCTTACAGAGTAATATCAAAACTCGGTTTGGTAAACAATCCGCTCGGTATTATTCTGCCGTATGCAATGAGTGCCTTCGGAGTTTTCCTATTGAGACAGTTCTATATCAGAATTCCTTTCTCAATAGTAGAATCTGCGCGTGTTGACGGTGCAGGTCACTTGAAAATCTGGTGGAATATTATTCTTCCTCTTTCAAGACCGGCTCTTGCGGCTCTTGCGATTGTACAGTTCCGTGTAATCTGGAATGACTTCCTTATGCCGATGATTGTCTTGAGAAGTGAGCACTTTTTCACTTTGCCGATCAGAATTCTGCTCATTGACAGTATAAATTACAATAAACCTTATGATGTAATCATCACTGCAGGTTTTATAACCGCTCTTGTTCCTATGATAGTGTTTTTGATTTTTCAGAGACATTTTATTGAAGGTCTTACCGGCGGTGTTAAAGAATAGTAAATCAAAAATAATGGTTTATTATATTTGACAACAGACCACCCGTAAATGTACGGGTGGTCTTATATTATTAAAAAGGGATAATTAAATGAAATTCGGACATTTTGATGATGCTTCCCGGGAATATGTTATAACAAATCCTAAGACTCCTTGGCCTTGGATTAACTATCTCGGAAATGAAGATTTCTTTTCGCTTATTTCAAATACTGCAGGCGGGTATTCTTTCTATAAAGACGCAAAGTTCCGCCGTATAACTCGTTACCGTTACAATAGCGTACCTATGGATAACGGTGGTCGTTATTTCTATATCAATGATAACGGAACTGTATGGTCACCCAGCTGGAAGCCATGCAAAACTGATCTTGATAAATACGAATGCCGTCATGGTATGAGCTATACTGTTATTAAAGGAGAAAAGAACGGCATAGCTGCAGAAACTCTTTTCTTCGTGCCGTTGAAAACATGGGCAGAAGTTCAGAAAGTAAAACTTACCAATAATAACAAAGAAACCAAAAAGATTAAACTTTTTTCATTTCAGGAATGGTGCCTTTGGAATGCCGCAACTGATATGGAAAACTTCCAGAGAAACTTCTCAACCGGTGAAGTTGAAATCGAAGGTTCAGTAATTTATCATAAAACCGAGTATAAAGAAAGAAGAAATCATTATGCTTATTACAGTGTAAACGTTCCTGTTCAGGGTTATGACACTGACCGTGAAACTTTCATAGGTCTTTATAATGAATTCCGCGATCCTCAGGTTGTTGTTGCAGGTAAACCTGGAATGTCTGAAGCTCACGGCTGGTCTCCTATAGCTTCTCATTACATTGAAGTAGAACTGAAAGCCGGAGAAAGCAAGGAATTTGTATTCGTTCTCGGTTATGTTGAAAACGAAAAAGAAGAAAAATGGCAGTCAAAAGGCGTAATCAACAAGAAAAAAGCTAAGGAAACTATTGCTAAATTTGATACTGTTGAAAAAGTAAATGCCGCTTATGATGAACTTAAAAAATACTGGGATGATCTTCTTGATAAATTTGTTCTTAAGAGCGGAGAGGAAAAACTCGACCGTATGGTGAACATCTGGAATCAGTACCAGTGTATGATCACATTCAACTTCTCAAGATCTGCTTCGTTCTTCGAATCCGGTATCGGAAGAGGTATGGGATTCAGAGATTCGAATCAGGATTTGATCGGATTTGTTCATCAGATTCCTTCACGTGCACGTGAAAGAATAATTGATATTGCTTCTACTCAGTTTCCTGACGGCGGATGTTATCACCAGTATCAGCCTCTTACTAAACGCGGAAACAATGATATCGGCGGCGGATTCAATGATGACCCAATGTGGCTTATTTTCGGAACAGTTGCTTATATTAAAGAATCGGGTGATTTCTCAATTCTCGATGAAAAGGTTCCTTTTGATAATAAACCCGGTTCAGAACAGACTCTTTTTCACCATTTGACAGTTTCTTTTAATCATGTAATTGAAAATCTCGGTCCGCACATGCTTCCTCTTATCGGACGTGCTGACTGGAATGACTGCTTGAATCTAAACTGTTTTTCATGGGATCCGAACGAATCTTTCCAGACAACTGAAAATCAGTCCGAAGGTTCAAAGGCTGAGTCTTTGATGATCGCCGGTCTTTTTGTCGTATACGGCAGAGATTATGTTGAGCTTTGCCGCCAGATCGGAAATGAAGCAGAAGCTCTAAGAGCTGAAAAATTCATTTCTGACATGGTTGAAGCTGTTAAGAAACACGGATGGGACGGAGAATGGTATCTTCGTGCTTATGATTACTATGGTAAAAAAGTCGGAAGCAAAGAGAATAACGAAGCCAAGATTTTTATCGAATCACAGGGCTGGTGTTCAATGGCGAAAATCGGTCTTGAAGAAGGCATGGTTCAGAAATCGCTTGATTCGGTTAAAAAGTATCTTGATTGCGAACACGGAATTGTTCTTAATAATCCGGCTTTCACAGAGTATGTCGTTGAATACGGTGAAATTTCCACTTATCCAGCCGGTTATAAGGAAAATGCAGGTATATTCTGCCATAATAATCCTTGGGTAATTATCGGTGAAACTATTCTCGGACGCGGCGAAGCAGCATGGGAATATTTCAGAAAGATATGCCCGGCTTATACAGAAGAAATTTCAGAACTTCATAAAGTTGAACCTTATGTTTACGCACAGATGATCGCCGGTAAAGACGCATTTAAGCCGGGTGAAGCTAAGAACTCATGGCTGACTGGTACTGCGGCTTGGAATTACTATGCAATAACACAGTTTATTCTTGGTATCAAACCTGCATATAACGGTCTTGAAGTGAATCCTTGTATTCCTGCGGGATGGAAAGGTTTCTCTGTGAAAAGAAAATTCCGCGGAGCAACTTACAATATCGAAGTTAAGAATTCAGGTGTAAACAAAGGCGTTAAGGCAATTACCGTTGACGGTAAGGCTGTTGAAGGCTGCATTATTCCTGATATGAAAGACGGAAAAGAGCATAATGTAGTAGTGGAGCTTGGAAAATAATATGAGTGTTGACAGATCTGTTTTAATCCATGAATGCAGGGATATTCTTAAAAATAATATTCTTTCGTTTTGGATGAAGCATTCTGTCAACATAACTAATTCTTCCTTTTTCGGTGAAATAGACAGAAATGGCAAAGCCAATCCTGACGCTGAAAGAGGAGGAATTCTCCAATCAAGAATATTGTGGGCATTTTCTGCCGGATATAACTCGCTTAAAGATCCTGAATATCTAAAAATTGCAGAAATGGCTTATGATTCTCTTTATGCTGATTTTTGGGACAAAGAATTCGGAGGAATTTATTTCTCGATAGATTCAAACGGCAAACCGCTTAACACATCAAAGATGACAGATTGTCAGTGCTACGCTATTTACGGAATTAATGAATTTTTTACGGCAACAAGAAGACGTGATGTCTTTGATCTTGCATGTGAAATAATCGGATTTCTTGAAGGCGGACTTAAAGATTCCGCTAATGGCGGCTATGTATCTTCTTTGAATAATGATTATTCAAAAGATAAAAATACTGATTATTCCCTAAAGACATTGAATGCTCAGGTTCATGTTATTGAGTCATGTACAGCTTATTTGAAAAACAATGGTTCGGATTACCTTAAGGATATTGTTTCAGACAGTTTTGATATTATTATGAAATTCTATCAAGGCGGTTATTTCTCTTATTCTGCTAATGAAAATTATACTGAATTCAGCAAATATACATGGTATGGACTCAATCTTGAGTCTGCATGGTTTCTTTATGATGCAGCATTGACGCTATCGGATGAAAAAAGAATTTCTATTGCTGAAAATGTTCTTATTGAATCGTGCGATTGGGCTATTCTTAATGCTGTTGATTCTGACGGCGGCATTTATTATGAAGGTGATGCGGATAATGTAAAAGTTTTCAACAAAGAAGGCTGGCCTCAGACCGAAGCAATGATTGCATTTGCCTATGCGTATAAAATTACCGGAGATGAAAAGTATTTGTGTGCGGCAAATTCTTCGTTCAATTTTTTAAAAGAGAATATCATTGATTTTGAAAATGGTGAATGGATAAACGGGGTCGATAAAGAACGCAAAGATCTCGGCAATCCTTTGAAAGCCGGTTTTTGGAAATGCCCGTATCACAATACCCGCGGAATGCTGAAAATGATGGAAATCCTATCTTAAATTATTGTCTTCTGTCGGTTAATTTTTTTTAATTTATGCTTAAAATACTGGAATTATTGAACAATAAGGCCGATAATCAAACAAGCTATGTTTTCAGAGATGTATAAATGAAGATAATAATATTTTATTTTGACAATCGTGCCAGTAAGATGTTTACCGAATCAACAAATGAATCCGGTCAGACAACTTCTGTTCTTTCATCTCCGAATAATTTTGTTTTGAGAAATGAGCTTGTTGCCCGTATCGTCGATGCAACAGGTCCCGAAGATGCTAAACGTTATATTGACAAAGAACATATCAACTATTATCATTTAGTTCCGTATTTCCAATTCAAAATCGGAAGCGGTATTTTTTTCGATGAATCAACTAAATCATACAGAGCAAATCACTATGGGTTTATTGTTCTTGATAAAGTTAAAACTATGCGCCTTATAGTTCCGTTTCAGATAACTAAAGAAAAGACAAAAGCGTTCTACCTCATTCATCCGGCAAAAAACGGTCAGCTTCCTTCGTATTCGGATATTGAAGAAGTTCTGAAGCTGAATAAAATAGTTACTCCTGTTGATGAGAAAATAATAAGAGAAGAATTATCAAAAATTGATCCAAAGAACCGCGGAATTACCAGATTGAAGGTAGCTCAGTCGAAGGAACCTGTTAATGGAAGGTCTGAATATTTTACGCCCTTAGTAGAGATAGGGAAAAAAGCCGGGAAAATGCTTGAAGACGGCAGAATGGATTTTAAAGAAATTGATTCAATTGTTCAGGTTACTAAAGGGCAGGAATTGCTACGCAGATTTGAAGAAATTAAAGCTGTAGACGGATATGATATTTACGGTGAAAAAGCAGCTGCTATTATTGAGGAAAGCAAAGGTTTCCAGCGGGGTGAGAATATTGTTCAATCCGGATCTGACCCGGATATTTACGTGTCTGCCATTGACGGTTGTCTTGAGACTGATAAAAAAAAGATAAATGTTAGAGCTGTCGCCACGATTAAAGGCGATGTGGATTATGAAAGCGGAAATATAGATTTCAGCGGTTCAGTAAGAATTACAGGTTCCGTTAAACCCGGGTTTTCGGTAAAAGCAACAGGCGACATTTTTATTGATCAGAGT
>Ga0116148_1002954_pt1 | contig 16147 bp, 13 predicted proteins | sample AD_UKC055_MetaG_FD_89786 | JGI IMG/M metagenome (GOLD analysis project Ga0116148, IMG submission 89786) | Active sludge microbial communities of municipal wastewater-treating anaerobic digesters from USA - AD_UKC055_MetaG | ecosystem: Engineered > Bioreactor > Anaerobic > Digestate | place: USA... | reverse complement strand
TGTTTAAATTTAGCTATTTTCCTCAAACAACCTTAGGTAAGGGTCGAACCTGAAGCGGCGATTGCGGGCATAGCCGGTAATTTCTTTAAGAAGTCCAATTTCCACAAGCCGGTTAACTATATTGTTAGCTCCTGCCTGAGTAATTCCCAGTAGCTCTTTTACGTTTTTAATGGTGGTAATAGGATGCATAAAGAGATAATCCATGACCTGTTGAGCATTCCCGGCCGCCCGCCCCAGTCGATTCGTTATCCTGTGTCTGAAGTCCTCGCGCATGTCAAGAATGTTTCGGGCTGTGGTGACTGCTTCCTGGCTGACTTCAGATACGGCTTTCATGAAAAAAGTTAACCACCCCTCCCAGTCTCCGACGTCCCTAACTCCCTGGAGACGAGTGTAATAATCCTGCTTATATCGTTTGATGTAATGAGACAAATACAGGGCCGGCTTTGACAGAAGCTTTCGTTCTGTCAACAAGAAGGTTATCAGCAGGCGGCCGACTCTACCATTGCCATCAAGAAAAGGGTGAATAGTTTCAAACTGGGCATGGGCAAGGCCAACCTGAATAAGTACAGGAAGTTTGGATGGGGAGTTTAGAAATCTTTCAAGGTCGGACATTGCCTGTGGAACTATGTCCGGAGGTGGCGGAATAAAAACCGCTTCACTTAGGGTGCATCCGGCCGGACCTATCCAGTTTTGCGTTCGGCGAAATTCTCCTGGGGTCAAATGTCCTCCTCTTACTCCTTTCATCAATATTTGATGGATTTCCCGGATAAGGCGAACAGAAACAGGCAATTCATTTAGTTTTTTTAACCCATAGTTGATAGCTTTAATGTAATTAATGACTTCATGGACGTCGCGTGGCCGATCAGGATCAAGGATTGAGGCTTCTGCTGCCAGGAGGTCTTGCAGTGAGCTTTGGGTTCCCTCTATTTGACTGGAAAAAACAGCTTCTTTTCTGACATACATTGTTACAAACAAGTCAGGATTGGGAAGCGTATGAATCGCTCCGTCCAGGCGGCCTAAGGCATAGTTGGCCTCTGAAAGCAAAGGCTGTAATTCACCATTCAAGCGAACTGGTGGGTCGGGTGGTAAGGGAGCAGGAATAAATGCCCGATAGCCAGTGGGCTGATTAATATACCTACCGGCTCTGAATTGCATATTCTTAGAGGCGTTTAACATGGAGCCTCTCCCTTTCCATAATAAACATTGCGTTTATTATAGACAATAATTGCCGCCTTATTCAAGTAAACTTTAATAAAGCAAGAAAATCTGAATTGCTCTCCAAGACTTGAAAATGCAATAAAGTCGGTTTTGGGCTGGCTATGACAAAACAGGATGGAGATAAAGTGCCTATCATGAGCAGGAAATAATATAAAGCAGCCATCATGCAAAAAGATAACATATTAGTATTTCAAAAGACCTAGAGTCTGAATCATGGATAATCATGAAGAATATATAAAAAAAGACAGATAGAAGAAGTTATTAAGAAATTCTTGCAACCAATGAAGGGGATTCCCTTTTCTAATTTGCATAAAGGCACTTACAGGATTATCGGTTATAGGGTTTGATTGTTCGATCGAGCAAAACAACTTAATGCTAGAAGATCTCTCAAAAGCTGCGCAGATGGCAGGGGATAAAGCCTTTCAATACGGCATCTTTACTGACAGGCCAAACGAAGCTGGAAGCCAAATGGAGCCTTTTGTTCTTGAATCTTTAAAAGAGGTTGGATTAAAAGCAGGAAAACGCACTTCCAAAAGTGGGAAAATAAAATCGGCTGGCTACCCGGACATTCAAATAGAAGATAGGTTTGGCGGGATTATTTATTTAGATTGCAAAACCTACAGTACCAAAACAAAAAATCAAAGCTTCAGAACATTCTATTTTCCCCGTCATTGGATCCAAAGATTACCAGAGACGCTTTCCATCTATTAATGAGCTTTGAACTAAGTGTTTCAGATCGAAAGGGCACAAGGGCATTTGTTCCAGTTTCCTGGCAGATATATACATTGGAGAGGTTGCTGATTCAAATAAAGCACGAATTTAATGCCAGCAACAAAGAGCTTTATAGACCAGAAGCGCTTTTAAGGACAGGTACAATATCTTAAATCTTAATGATCAAAATTTTAGGCAAATTAGATTATCTTAGAAGTATAAGATTCATTTCATTTCAAGCTCCCCGTAGATTGCTAACCAAAATAACGTAAAAGTTAGATAACCTGATTATTATATGCAATGGCTGTCAGATGAAATTTAAAAAGGGATTAATTTAACTTGACGTGGAAAATATTATTCATATAATCATATTTATGAAAATAAAATTTCTTTTTACCCTTATTTTTATTGCTCTTATGAGTTTGGTTTATTGTAAAAATCCCGTTGGACCATCCAGGCCTGATCAACCAGATCAAGGTGATCAAAAAGGCTATAAGTATTATTCCTTAGGCAATCCTACTGACGTGTCAACACCATTTTCGCCGGGCTTGGTTCTCATGGGCGGAGGCCAGGATGTCGATGCTGCTTTTCAGTGGCTTATTAATAAGAGTGGCGGGGGAGATATTGTGGTCATCCGAGCCAGTGGAACCGATGCCTACAATCCATATATTTTTAATCTGGGACATGTCGATTCAGTAGAAACGCTGATAGTGGATACAAAAACCGGAGCTGATGACCCCTTCGTTGCTGACAAGATCAGAAAGGCTGAGGCTCTATTCATCGCCGGTGGGGATCAGGCACAATACATTAGCCTGTGGCAGGGGACGGCTCTCCAGGCTTCTCTTCAGGAGCTTATCCAACGGGGTGTGCCTATGGGGGGTACAAGCGCTGGCCTGGCGGTTTTAGGGGAATATGTTTTTTCCGCCCTGAGGGGGACAGTTTATTCAAATGAAGCCTTAGCTAATCCTTACGACCACCGAGTCACCCTGAAAAGAAATTTCCTGTCTCACCCGCTTCTGATGGGGATTATAACTGATAGCCACTTTGTTAGTCGTGATCGAATGGGAAGACTGATTGTCTTCCTGGCCAGGATCATAAAGGATGGATGGGCTGGCACAGCCAAGGGAATCGGCATTGACGAGCGGACAGCCTTACTGGTAGAGAATAATGGAACGGTATCACTCACCGGAACTGGAACAGCCTATTTCCTGATGGTTGATCATGAGCCTGAAGTCTGCACCGCCGGGGCTCCATTAACTTTCAGCCGGATCCAGGTTCATAAGCTAGAGTTAAACGGTTTGTTCAACATCCTGCAATGGCAAGGTACGACCTCACCTTATTTCATCTCAGTGACTAATGGAATAGTTAGTTCTTCGACGGGATCGATCTACTGATCTTATAGCTCTAAATTACGGCCCTAAAGAAAAGGACTTGCTCTGCCGCGTAAGAGCTTATAGCTTAGATATCAACTGGAGAGGACTGAATAGGACTTTATCAAGAGTTCGCCAGCGAACAGAACACGATTCCACCTGGCTATTAGGCTAAACAAAAAATACCTGTGGTTTTAAAGAATATCAAGAGCTAATGCTACCTATAAACTCACCTTTAAATCCTGCTGTAAACTTTGTTGAAGTGGTTCTGCCTAATAACAAGCAATTCAGTTGAATAATCGGTTGTTTATTTATATAAATAAAAAGCGTTGGAGGAGGAGCTATGTTAAATTTAGCCTTAAATCTAATCTTAGGGATTCTTTTATTGGGGGAGAATATGATAATAAAACTGCCAGCTCCAGCGACAGATAGTAGCTTTTCGGTTGAACGTGCCATTAACGAGAGGATGTCCATAAGGACTTACAAAGATACTCCGCTGACTCTTAAGGAGGTCTCGCAGCTGCTGTGGGCAGGACAGGGGATTGTGGCCAGCGGAAGAAGGGCGTCGCCCTCGGCTGGAGCTACTTATCCCCTTGAAATTTTCCTCGCTGCTGGGAAGGTGGAAGGATTGAAGCCGGGACTTTACAGGTACAGAAACAAAGAGCACAGCCTTGAGCTCGTGAAAGAAGGCGATTTGAGGCCAGCTCTGTCCGCTGCCGCTCTAGGACAGGATATGATTTTAAAAGCACCGGCAACTCTTGTGGTGACAGCTGTTTTTGAGAGAACCAGAGCAAGATACGGGGCCAGGACCGAGCGCTATGTCCATATGGAGGCCGGACATGTCGGTGAAAATATAATGCTTCAGGCTACTGCCCTCGGTCTCGGAACTGTTCCAGTAGGTGCGTTTAATGATGGCGAAGTGAAAAAGCTCCTTGGAATAGAAGAAGACCCGTTATATCTTTTCCCGGTCGGCTGGAAGTAAGCCGCAAATACCAAAGATGATGATGTTGAGTCTGGAGTAAATTTGGGGTGCAGTTTAGTGTTAAATTTTTTTGGTCTTTACCCGACTAAAAAATGTTGGTTCACTTTTGCTTAATATATTATATAATCGCTGGCAAGAATCATGATCGGTTTCCCGAGTAAAGTTTTAGTTATCGCTGATTATGATAATTTCCGTTTTAACGAGCCTCTCAATTCTCCAATTGATTTTGTCATAGCCTGTGGGGATATCCAGTTCCAGGTTCTCGAAGATATTTATGAACTTTTTAAAAAACCGATTTTCGCCGTCAAGGGCAATCATGACTCTCAGGCTCCGTTCCCCAAATTTGTGACTGATGTCCATTTCAAAATTGTTCAGCACCGCAACTGGCTGATTGGCGGCTGGCAGGGTGTTCCAATCTATAAGGGCACGGGTCCTTATGAGTGGGATGACCTGGCCGCTATGAAAAATTTGGACAATTTTCCTTATGTTGACATTTTCATCTGCCATGCGCCCCTTCCAGGACTGACCGACAAAAAAGATTATGCTCATCTGGGAAGTGAAGCAATCTTAAGGTATGTCCGCGATAAGCAGCCTAAGTATGTTTTTCATGGGCATGTCCATCAAAACATGGGAGCCATGGTTGAAAACAGCGCGGTCATAAGCGTTTATGGCAAAAGAATTGTATCGCTCACTTATTGAGCCCGGTGTTATCAAGTCTCTGACGAAAAAACTAATGGCGAGACAGGAAAAGCCTGCTTCTCAGACCATTATGGTAATCACCATTTACCCTTAGCTTGGCGGTGGCAGAGACCATGGCAAACACCAAAAATAATAATCAAAAATAGTTCCTATCGTTAGCCTTTCGACTCTCTTTCTCTTTATAGTGGAGTTTAGCGGCCTCTCAAAGGTAGCTATGTCAATTTATTGTTGAAAGTCTGGTTTTATAAACTTTCCATAGGTCCTGGCTAACTGTTGCTTTGTCCAGGTCAAAAACTCAAAAAAAAATTCTGTTTATTTTGTTTTTTATTTTTATTATAAATATCGGGATGAATAAAAAACGCATCAAGATGGCTAAGCAGTTGGATCGAAGGGCAGCTGACGCCAGACAGGTAGCCATCGGCTCTGATGTCCATTTTCTCTCGCCAATTGCTCTCAGAAAAACCTGGCCATGTAATTAATCATTAATTGGTATATAGATTGGTATAAAGACCGGTATTCGATATAAAGGCTTGGCTAACAAACAGACAACGAGGAGTCTTAAGCATGGCCGGACAAAATGATAACTGGAGCAGTCGGGTAGGTTTTATTCTGGCTTCAATGGGTATGGCTTTTGGGGCCGGCAATATCTGGCGTTTCCCCCGGGTGGTCGCTGCCAATGATGGTGGGCCATTTCTTATTGCCTTTTTCGTCGCTACAGTTGTCTGGGCGGTTCCCATGTTAATGATTGAAATGGTCATGGGGAAAACCTCCAGACAGGGGACGATCGGCGCCTTCAAAAAATTTGTCGGACCGCGATCCACCTGGATGGGGGCCTGGATTGGATTTTGCTGCGTATTTATCATGTTCTATTATTCTGTCGTCACCGGCTGGGCAATCCGCTATCTGACCTATGGAGTGACCGGAGTCATTCGGAAAGGTATTGATTCGGAGGCGCTCTGGAGGCATTTCACCAGCTCACCCCAGCAGACCATACTTTTTCACTTCATAGCGATTGGTATCGCTACCTTTATCATTATCGGAGGCGTCCAGAAAGGCCTGGAGAGGGCCAACAAAATCATCGTTCCGAGCATCATTGTTATTCTGGTCATCCTGATGGTCTGGGTGTTGACCAAGCCCGGAGCTGTGCAGGGCCTGGAATATCTCTTTCGGCCCAATCTGGCCGGTCTGCTTAAAGCTAAGGTTTGGCTTAATGCCTTTACTCAGGCTGCCTGGTCTGTGGGGGCTGGCTGGGGCCTGATGCTGACCTACGCCGTTTACATGTCAGAGCATGATGACATCGGTGCGAACGCTTTCGTTATCGGCCTGGCTGATGCTGGCTCGTCTCTCCTGGCGGCTATGGGCATTCTGCCGCTGGTTTTCGCTGTTTCTCCCAGCCGGGAAGTAGCTCTGCAAGCGCTGCAGTCTGGTGATACCGGTCTGACCTTTATTTATCTGACCAAATTTTTCCCTAACATTCCGGCCGGGTCGTTTCTGGCCGGGCTTTTCTTTCTGGCTCTGGCCATCTCGGCCCTGGCCTCTCTTCTGTCCATGGTCGAACTGGCGGTCCTGAACTTGAGCGATTTTGGAATAAACCGGCGAAAAGCGGCTCTGATCACAGCCGCCGTTGCCTTTATTCTGGGCATTCCCTCGGCCTGGAGCATCTCTTTTCAGGATAACCAGGACATGGTCTGGGGGGTCGGGCTTCTGATTTCCGGTATTTTCTTCGCTTATGCGGTTTATAAAAATGGTATCAATAATGTCCGCGGAATGATCAATGAGAGCAGCTGGATCCACGTCGGGAAATGGTTCAATGTTTGTGTTATCGCCATTCCTATTATCTTTGTTATTATCTTTGGCTGGTGGGTTTTTCAGGCTGTCACCTGGTATCCTGATTCCTGGTGGAATCCCTGGAAGAAATTAAGCCCCGGGACGATGGTGCTGCAATGGTCATTGCTGATGCTGGCGGTTATTCTTCTTAACAAATGGTTTTCTGAGAAGATCCGGTTGAGCAGCGGTTTGCCTGGCGAGGATAAGGTGAAGGAGTGACAACATGAACGATATAGGCAAAAGAAGGAGAGAATCAAGATGAGTACCGGCGCGGTGATCATGATGGTCTTGATGCTGGGGATATATTTTGGCGGGTTTGTCTATTTCTCGCTGAGGAAAGAGCCGAAAAAGCGTGACTCGTCACGAAAATAAGCTGTGGCGATAAGTCCCGCTGCCCGCCGTCTCCAAACAAAATATTTGCTTGTTAACTGCTTTTATTTTTTGCCTGGCAGGCTGTCCAGTAAATTGTAGATAGGTTTCAATTAAAAAAATTTAAAGCAAAAGGAGGGTGAAAATAAGAAAGATAAGTCAGAAGCCTTCGCCAATTTAAGGTCAAGTGTTTGATTTATAAACAATAAGCTGTAGCTGCAGCCATCAGGGCGGCGTCGGCCCGGTCGGCGGGTCTGGAATGGGTTTTACTGTGCTGGGCACCTGGTGGGAACTTCATTTTGAGAAAATGGAGATGGTCAGGTTGATCTATATCCTGACCGTGAACAAGACTGGAGCCATCTAAAATCTGGCCTATAGGTCTTGACTTCTGGTCTTCTGGAATTAAATTTTAAGTATGAAGCTCAGAAAAGGGGGATAATCTTCGGCGTCATAAAGGCAATCAGGTCGAATGAAATCGTTGTTCAACTTAGCCACTTAAGTTTAATTAATTTCCCGTTCGGGAAATTCATCTTCTCAATTATCAATAAATTCAAAAATTTTAAAATCTGAAAGGAGGCAAAGGAATGGGTGACTTGAAAACGACCATCGAGAGGATGAAAGAATGCCAGAGGATAAAGGAGCCAGAAAAAATCATTAACTGTTTGATCGAGCTGTTCAGTCAGACAAATGATGGCTGGGTCGCTTTTAATATTGGGCTCGAGTATGAAAAAATCAACCGACTGGAAGAGGCCCTTGATTTCTATCAGAAAGCCGAAGAGCTAATGCCGTTGCCTGATTACAGAGAGAATGCACGCCAGGCCATCAGCAGGATCAAGACCAGATTAATAGAAGCTGGCAAGGCAGAATATGTAGAGAGAGCAACCGTCAGTCTGGCTGAAATTTTAATGTTTGCCCCGACTGAAACCCTCCTGATTATACCCTGCACCTCGGAAAAAGTATGGCAGGTAGATCCAACTGCCCCCGATTTTGTCCCAGCCAGATATGCCTACCGTGGAAAGAAATTCCGTGATTTTGTTATCTGGGCGGAAGAGAATCAGCTCGAAAAGAAGGGCTTCTTCTGGCTGATATTAAGCGGGAAATATGGCTTTCTTGAGCCCTGGGCGCCAATCAGCAGATATAATATCAGCCTGAGTGATCAGAGAGATTTGTCTATATCGGACGAGACGCTTAAAAATCAGGTTAAACAGAAAAGGTGGTGGCGGACCGGGCCGGACAGTCTGGCAGAAAAGAGAATAGCTGACTATCAAAGTGTCATTCTCATCAACTGCCGGGATTCACATAAAGACAGAATCAAAGAAGCCTTCCCCGAGGCACATTACCATGAGGCAACCAGCTGACTGCAGAGCAACTATCTGAAGCTGGAAACTGGATAACTTGACATTCCGGGGAAGAGACTTTAGCATAAAAAGTAAGGAAAAGAGGCGCGAAGAGGATATTTTAACCGGTCAATGTTACTTAATTAATGGCATCTTTTGAGCATAGCCGGGTTATTTGGTTATAAAAAAAATTAGAGAGAGGTAGCGTCCATATCCGTACTAAGGTCACGGTGCAGTCCGGATAAAGGTCGACAGTCGACATAAGAATTACCGGGTCTGGGCTTGAGCGTCAGGGCACCTGGGAGTAAGCGGGCGGAAAGGTCAGGATGCATTCTGCCTTAACCGATTAGGCCAATGGGAAATAAAGTTTTCTGCTTCCCGAGAATAGGGAAATACACTCGCGTTTTCTATAATTTGTTGGAAGGCTTAGGACTGAAGGTCCTGCCACCTCCGCCTATCACTGAGCAGACGGTAAAACTGGGTGTACGCTATTCGGCCGATATGATGTGCTATCCCTTTAAGATTACGCTGGGGAATTTTATCGAGGCGATCGAAGGCGGGGCTAATTGCCTCATTATGTTTGATTCCAGGGGGCGCTGCCGGTTGAGGCATTACTGGGTCTTGCATGATTTAACGCTCAGGCGGCTGGGGTACAAGTTTCAGCTTTATCATGTTAACTTTGCCAACATCTTAAGGTTGATCAAAAGTTTTAATCCACAGCTTTCTTATGTAGCCATTCTTAAAAAGTTATATGGTGGCTGGGCAGAATTAAAAAGAGTGGAAGGCCCCTGGCCGGAGCTGGAGAGAGGAAAGGTTAATATTGGTATCGTCGGCGAAATCTTTACCTGCTTGGAGCCAGCCATCAACCTTGACATTGAAAAAAGGCTAAAAGAACTGGGAGCGAACGTTTTTAATACTGTCCGAATTTCCGATTTTGTCAGAGCCTGCTTGCGGCTCGATAGCAGCGAAAAAAGAGGTTATAAGAGAAGGGCGAAAATTTATTTAAATGGTAAGCTGGGTGGGCATGGTTTTGAGAATATCTATAACACCATGTATCTGGCCGACAGGGGAATTGATGGGATAATTCATCTCTTGCCGTTGAGCTGCATGCCGGAGACAACCGTTGAGCCCATTCTGGATAAAATCTGTCTCGAACATAATATTCCGCTTTTGAGGCTGCCCATTGATGAGACCAGAAGCGAAATGAATTTCGAGACGCGCCTCGAGACTTTTGTCGATTTAATTAAAAGGAGAAAAAAGTGAAAGAAGTCTTCCTGGGCATTGATGTCGGGAGTACTTCCGTTAAATGTGTTTTACTGGATAAAGAAGGAAAAATTGCTGGCTCGGTTTACCTCAGAAATAAGGGTATAACTGAGAGTCTGGTGGAAGCGCTGGGCAGGCTGGCGGAGGTAGCCGGTCCAGGGAACGGAAACGGTTCGGAAGGATCGGAAGGGGTAGCGGGAGCGACTGTTGAAGAAATAAAAATCGCCGCCTGTGGAATAACCGGTAGCGGCCGGCATTTTGCCAGTCTGCTGGTTGGAGCCGATATCGTCCGGACAGAAGTGCTGGCCCACACGGTGGCCGCCCTGTCTTTTTACCCTGAGGTTCGGACAATTTTTGAAATCGGCGGGGAGGACTGCAAGCTGATGATGGTGGAAGATGGGGCTCTGGCTGACTTCAGCATGAATAGCATCTGCGCCGGCGGGACCGGGGCTATGATTGAAGCCATTGCCAACAGAATGGGTATACCGATAGAAGAGGTCGGCGAGATCGCTTTGAGAAGCAGAAATCAGCTTGATTTGCCAGGAAAGTGCGGTATTTTCTGCCAGTCAGCAGTCGTTAGCAAATTGAATACCGGTGCTGACAAAAGCGATATCCTGATGGGAGTCTGCCGGGCGCTCATCAGGAATTATCTTACGATTTGCAAGAGCGGGAGGCTTAAACCACCCTATGTTTATCAGGGGGCAACCGCTATGAACCAGGCCCTGGTCAGGGCTCTTGAGGAAGAAATCCAGCATGAGGTCATTGTCCCGCCGGAATGTGCCTTGATGGGAGCCATCGGGATAGCTCAGATGGCCGGAGAAGAGAGGTCGGCGAGGACGAAATTTAAGGGGCTGGACGCTGTCACCAGGGCCAGATTTGAGGTCTCCAATTTTGTGTGCGAGGATTGTGCTAATAGATGTGAGGTGATTCAAATTTATCAGGACGGACAGCTGGCCGGCTCGGTCGGCAGCCGCTGCCACAAATGGGACCGGCTGAATCTGAATGGTGGCGAGCACCGCCTTCCGTCTTGACCCGTCGCGCCAGAAATCCAGGCTAAAAAGCTTATAAAAATAAAATCAAAACAGAATGAATCTAAAATCAGTTCATCAAGCGGTAGCCAGATCCTAATGAATATCAGGTAGAAGCCCTTGGCACTTAATGTCTCCTGACAGACTCATAGCTGCTTTAATTTTGATGATTTCCTTTGACTCCGCTGGCCTGATAAAGAATAATAAATTTGAAAATCTGATTGAGGCCATAACAAGCCTGAGGAGACGACAAGGAGGGTCCTGAGATGGAAGAAAACGAGTTAGAAAAACTTCGTCAAGAAGTTTCTCGCCTCGAGGCCAGAATTGTTAAGCTTGAAGCCCAGCTTGGGCTTCAAGTTCAAAAGCCGGTGCCAGCTGGACCTACCAGAACAACTCTAGCCGGTGAGGAAAATTTAGCTGCCAGACCGGATGCCGGCCAAAAGCCTGACGTCAAAGAGAAACAGGCTGGTAGGCCCTGGAAATATGCTCATCTTTTCAAAGGGATCGAAAACTGGGAGGAAAAAATTGGTGGGACCTGGCTTAACCGCCTGGGCATAATTGCTCTACTCATAGGCATCGGCCTTGGTTTGAAATTTGCCTTCGATAAAAACCTGATCAGTAATCTCGGCCGCGTTATTTTAGGGTGTCTGGCTGGTGCCGCTCTTCTTGGTGCTGGCTTCTGGTATCGGCGTCGGTTTCCTAAGTTCGCTGCTGGCTTGAGTGGTGGAGGCATAGGGGCTTTTTATCTTACTGTTTATGCTGCTTTCAAATTTTATGCACTCATAGATAATGTAGCGGCCTTTGCCTTGATGATTATTATTACAGCTGGAGCGGTGGCTCTGTCTCTCTTGTATGACAGTTCGGTCATAGCCAGCCTGGGACTTCTGGGTGGTTACCTCACTCCAATTCTTATCGGTGGTGGCAATTATCTTGAGCTTCTTATTTATCTTATTATTCTCAATCTCGGCGCGGCTGTTTTGCTTTCTCTCAAGCGCTGGACCTGGCTCTCGGTGCTCAGTCTGGGTTTTACCTGGGTTTTGGTCGGAATCTGGATCTCCAAATTCTTGATTAAGACTAACCTGTTGAGCTTTATGCTGTTTCTTTCCGCCTATAATTTAATCTTTAGCATCCTGGGCCTGATTCATAATATTATCCACCGCCGCCGGAGTGACTTGCCCCTGACCGGAGTCATGTTTTTTTCAAATCTTATCTACGGCATCTTTGCCGCTAATTTACTCCTGAAGGAACATGCCCTCTGGCTGATGGTAGTGTTTATTGGCTGGGGTGTCTTTTATCTGGCCAATATGCTGGTTGTCAACCGCTGGCGGCGGCAGGATAAAGGATTGGCTTTGCTTCTTCTTTTTCTTTCACTGGCTTTCCTTACCGTGGCTGCTCCCGTGGCTTTAAGTCAGGCCTGGGTGACAATCGTCTGGGCCATCTGGGCGGTAGTTCTTTCCACGGCCGGGGCTCGTCTGGGCCATCTCCGACTGCGTCAGTTCGGGCTGCTGGTCATGGCTCTGGCTTTTTTCCGGCTGCTTTTTATAGATGTGGCGCCCGATATCCCTTCTTTTCATTATTTCTGGCCAACGCTAGTATGGCTGCTGGGAGGCGGTGTTTTATTAAGCCGGGGTGCCAGGCCTGATCAGAGGAAGTTACGGCAATATGGTTGGCTTTTTTTAGCTGTAGGTACTTTGCGTTTATTTTTAAATGATTTAGATTTTTTTCATCTTTCGCGTCTGTCGTCTGAGGGAGGGGAGAGATTTCCTTTTAGCTGGTTTGATCGACTGCCAGCCATTGTGGTGGTCTCAGCAGCTTTGTTCATCATGGCCTGGATATATAACTCCCGGCGTTTCTCGCTTACCGCTCTGGAGCGGAAACTGTCACCATGGCTGGTGGTAGCAGCTAACTTAGGACTGGTGGTTTGCGTAGTGGATGAAATTGACACCTATTTTTATTGGAATTACATGAGGAGCCTGCCATCTACAATAAACATAGAATTTCGGAGGGAACAGTATGAAGTTGCCAGTAACACGGCCAGTTCTATTTTTATGGCCCTGTACGGATTTTTACTGGTCGCCATTGGCTTTTGGAAAAAGGGAGAAACCATCATCAGATGGTGTGGTCTGATTTTGCTCTTAATAACTCTGGGAAAGATAATCTTCATAGATTTAAGTGCGGTAGCAACAATCTGGCGGATAGTCGTCTTCCTGGCGACGGGGCTGGTGTTGCTGATTGTTTCTTATTTGTATCAAAGATTCAATAAAAGGGCTCAACGAGAGGAAAGCCGGGAATAAAAGCGGAAGCTGGAAGAACTATGGCGTCTTTGAATTGGGGACGTGACACTCTTTGAATTGGGGACGTGATACTCTGTCCCGCGCTTGTTCATCTTATCTCTTGCTTTAATCTTTCGACAACAATCTTGACCTGCTTAATGTCCTGAGTATATTTTTGTTCCGGGGCTATATCTAAAAATAATTCCAGGTATTTTAAAGCTTCTTCTTTATTACCTGATTTCAGGAGTGTTCTTCCCAGATTATAGGCAGCATCTGCCTGTTTGGGATCGAGGTCAAGTGCCTTTTTCCAGCAGGTCCAGGCACTGTTCACGTCTCCCTGATTATAATATGTTGCCCCTAATCCGTTGTAAGCTGCGGCTAGTTGCGGATCAATCAAAATAGATTTATTGTAGGCAGCTAAAGCTTCTGAAAATCGTCTTTGAGCCAGATAGACGTTACCTAAATTGTTATAAGCCATAGCATAATCTGTATCCAGTTCCAGTGCCTTTTTGAAGGCCACCTCGGCCTGGCTCAGATCTCCTGCCCTGAAATAACTAACTCCCAGGTAGTTATAAGCTTCGGCGTAGTTTGGATTTTCTTCGATGGCAGCCCTGAGTAGCTCTAGGGATTCCTGGATTTCGCCCGCCTCTTGAAGATATAGCCCCAGTCTGGCTTTAATAGATGCAGTCGCCAGATTTAAACTTACGGCCTGACGAAGTAAGGATATGGCCTCGGTCAGATTGCCCATCTTGTAAAGATTGTAGGCAGCATATTCATAGCCGACGGCAAAATTGGGCTGCTTTTCCAATAGCGTTTTGTAAACGATTCTGGCCTCTTCTAGTTTCCCTGATTCAGACAGAATAATGGCCTCGTTAAATAGATTGTCTATTTCAATCATCATTTTGGGGTCAGGCCTGTTCTCATCTACCTTGATCTTTCCGCCCGCCAGGTAGCCAAGAGACCTCAGCTTTTCATAGGTTTCTCTATCCAGCGGCGGTCGATCGACTTTAGACACTGGCGGGATGCCTTTGCTCGCCATCAGACCAGCCAGCTTTTTTTGTAGCTGGGCTGTCATCCCGGGCTCTTTTTCATACAGATTATTAAGCTCTTGTGGGTCCTTCTCCAGGTCATAAAGTTCGGGCTGCGGAGCTTCGATATACTTCCATTTTTTGGATATTAAGCCCTGCAGGGGAGCCCAATTCCGGTCGAGCATAGCCCCAACCGATTCTATATAGATATCCCTGGCGCCAATCGTTTTTTTATTCAGGATAGTCGATTTGAGCGATTTTCCCTGAATTTCCTTATTACTTATCGGAATGTTTAAAAGATCAAGAACTGTCGGAAAAACATCGGTGAGACCGGTCAAAGCATTTATCACCCGGCCGGAAGGCAAAAGTTTTTGGTTGAAAAGAATCAGTGGCACCCTCATTGTCGAATCATAAATGAAAATGCCATGCGTTTTTTCCTGATGTTCTCCCAGGGCCTCACCGTGATCAGAAGTAATGACAATGAGTGTCTTCTCAGTTAAGCCAAGTGAATCCAATTTAGCCAGAAATTCTCCCAGCATTTTATCGGTATAAGCTATTTCGCCTTGATATTCCCGGCCGCGGTAATTACGGTCAAAAGGCGGCGGTGGCTCGTAGGGTGCATGTGGATCAAAATAATGCAGCCACAGGAAGAAGTTTTTATCTCTGTTGCTTGCCAGCCAGGTTGAAGCCCTGCTCGTTACTTCTTCTCCTTTTCTTTCAACAAAGCTCAAGTCGCGCTGAAGATTGCGGCTGCCATAGGCGTCATCATAAAGATCAAAACCTTTATCCAGACCAAACCGGGAGTCAAGAGGAAAAGCGCCAACAAAAGCAGCCGTTACATAACCATTAGCCTTAAAAATTTCGGCCAGCGTTTTATTCGGCCGGCTAAACCTGTAGCCGTTATCTCTTACTCCATGAACCGGTGGAATGGTTCCGGTCAAAAGCGAACAGTGAGAAGGTAAGGTCAGCGGAACGTGGGTATAGGTTCTGGTGAACATAACTCCCATTCTGGCCAGTTTATCCATGACCGGGGTCTCCGCTTGCCCGCCGTATATGCCGACGTGGTCAGCCCTTAAGGTGTCAATAGTAACCAGAAGCAGATTAAATTTTTTTTCCTGACCTGAGATCAGAGGTTGTCCTAAAAAAGAGAAACCCAATACAGAAATTATGACGAAAGGAAATGTTTTTAGAAATCTAAGCGGCAGCTTCATCCTTTTAAAATACAAGCCATTCTATTTATCATTTATTTATCAGCTCAATGTTTGGAACATCAAATCCTTAATATTATAAGACCATTAGAAGACATGCTGATTATATCACTCTAACGCAAAAAAAAGGGAGGTCAGAAGCGACCTCCCCGTGTTTTTACTACTTCGGTCTTGAACAGCTCAGCTCAGAAATTCCACTTGACTCCAAGTCTGAATATTCTTGGGGCTAGAATTTCTGTGACCTGCTTGTAACCTTCCCACGATTCGCTGTCCCAGCTTAACGGAGTATGGGCATTAAAAATATTGAAACCATCGATCATGATCTCGACTTTACCATATCGTTTCAGGTTAAAGATCTTGCTCAGCCTCAGGTCGAAAAGGGTCAGGTCGGGATAGCGACTTTCACCAAATTTCTCGGCAGCCACATAGACATCACCCTGATTTAGATCTTCATAGAGAAAATATCTTTGTGTAGGGTAGCCGCGCCGATAGTTAAAAAAGGCTCCGATATAAAAGCCCCCAGGCAAATCGTATGAACCGCTCAGCTTGATTATTATTGGTACATCAGTAGAAGTTACGACATCATCATTGAATTCTCGATTATTTGGATCGTCAACGGCAGTGATGGGAAGCCTGACGTTAGATTTCCCATAAGTTATTGACCCCATGAACTGCCATTTATTAGCATACCTCTTGGTCAAGCTCAGTTCCAAGCCCTGATAAGATGTTTCATAGCCTATCTGCTGGGTTACGTAAGGATCATAAGCACCAAGCTTTTCAGGATCCAGATTAAAGACTGTAATCATCCCGCCATCATCGCTCGTTCCCCAGCTG
>Ga0116148_1002951_pt1 | contig 16159 bp, 10 predicted proteins | sample AD_UKC055_MetaG_FD_89786 | JGI IMG/M metagenome (GOLD analysis project Ga0116148, IMG submission 89786) | Active sludge microbial communities of municipal wastewater-treating anaerobic digesters from USA - AD_UKC055_MetaG | ecosystem: Engineered > Bioreactor > Anaerobic > Digestate | place: USA... | reverse complement strand
TGTTTTATTGTATCCTCAAGCGCCTGCAAATTTGCCAGCGCTCTTTGATCATTTGGCTGAATTTGCAAGATTTTCCGATATTGCTTTGCAGCTTCTCCATATTGCCCTATTGCTGCCAAAACCGGATAATCAGAATACTCCGCCCAGGGAGTTTCATAAAAACCGCCATGAATCATCCAGAATTTGGTAATGGCAAGATGGTGAATTAAAACGTTGCGGGCAATCGGCGGCGTGAACGACAGCATTATCTCAACAATGATAAAAAGAAAAATTATCGAAAAAAGAATGCAGTGTATGAAGTATTCGTGTTTTGCTGATAAGCTCTTCATGAAATCGTTTCTGAAATGATCGCACAGATAAAATTTATCTTCATAACACCAGCAGACGGCTGATTTTACCGATATTATTTTCTTGATAAGCGCCCGATCCAGACACCTGCAACCGTCATATTCCATTCCAGATCCTTAATGTCCGGTTTGGCAGTTCTTCTTAAAATCATTCTGTCTGCCGGCTTCATTTTTTGCACCCACGGCTTGTATGCTTCCGGGGCGCCATAGTTCCACTGAATTTTTCTGTAAATCTGCAAATCTTCGGGCGGCATAATTGTCGGCTCAAATCCCAAAATATAGCGCCACCCCGCATGCGGATTGGCATAAAATATCTGATAGAAGAGTGTCATGTCATCATTATAAACAATGCCGCCTTTATCCGGCAGCCATTTTCGATGTTCCGGATTTTCCAGGGAAAGATATTGCACTGACAAGCTTTGCGTCCACCTTCCGCCATAATCGCTGGTTATGGCAAAAAATAAGGCGCAGGATACTGCCAGCGTCACGCCCAAGCGCTTCCAAGCCGACGAATCCATTGTTTCCTTCAGATAAATTTCCAATTCCAGCGCCATCCATACACAAACAGCGGGAATTCCCCAATCAATCCAAACCCGGCGCACAACAAACCCCAATATCCAGCTTACAACCGCCAAAACAAATATGGGATTACGGATGCTTTGCCAATTATCCAAATTACGAAACGCCCGCCAGATAAAAATCGCCAAAACAGCCACCAACGCCATTTGATCGCCGGCAAAAGGTTGAAATTCTGAAACAAGTTGCCTGGCCAGCGCATGGTCGCCCAGACTGTGATAAAAATGGCCAACCGTTTGTAATAAAAAACGTGCAGGCTGACCGGTCATCAGCATGCCCAGCGCGACGCCTGTCAGCGTGCATAACGCCACAATAAAACCCGCCCGCCACTCACGGGCCAGAAAAAAACACAAAACAGGCAGGGCAAACATATACCATAGGCAATGAATCCAGGTGGCCAGAGCGATTAAAATCGTCAAAATGATTAATGACGGCCAGGGGATGCTTTTTTCCCTGAAACGCGGCCAGACAAATCCCAGAAATACCACAACGCCCATTGTAAAAATGTAAGGTCTTCCCAAAAACAAGCGCATCAGGTCAGAATAATTGGCTACCCACAAGATTAAAAGAGTCATCAGCCAAGCTTCCGGCCTTTTCATCAAAAAAAACGGAATCATGGCAAAAAAGAGAAAAAGAAAAACAACCGAAAAAACAACGAGGCCATCCACCCCGCAGTCAGTTAAAAAATTAACAAATTCCAGAATTTTATGCCATCCAACATGACTGTCCATAGTAACATCCGGCCGCAGCGCAAGAATATCAGTCCAGTCTTTTCCGGAAATCGCTTTGGCCGCATGACGCATGGCGTCGTCAACCGGTATATAGCCATAAGATATGACCCGCAGACCAATAAGAAGCAGCACAGCAACAAATATACATGATACAGTGATCACGACAAGATGCGATTGGGTCGATTCCTTTTTCAATGGTGCCTCCTTAGTTGTCTTATTCTTAAGACCATGCTATTTCCACACATCATATAGATAAACATCGGAACCCGCGACATGAAATTCATCGATACTTTTTATCTTTTTAGCGTCAAAATGTTTTTTTAAAAAAAATCATCTTTTCCGGTTCATCCGCCACACTGGTGAATAAAAACCATACACGTCCTTTTAACAAGCTTAAATCGTCAGAAAATTTGCCAACATCCGCAGACCATTTGTCTTTATTCCAAAACATCGTTCTCTGTCCGATAAAAACCTTCTTATGTTCCATATTGGAATAAGAAATATGATGATAATACAAAAATGGCACCCTTGATAAAAAATTTACATATACTGTGTCATCATCATTCATGTTTTGTTGAATGTACATTATGCTGTTCTTTACTTCATTACGTTTTATGGGATATTCAACCCGACAAACAAAACAGATGAATATGATCAATGGAAAAAGTACAGCCAATAAACCGATTTTTTCAATTTTGATAAATGCGGAAAGAAGCTCTGCTAAGTACTTGATGCCAAAAGAGCTGAGGATAATGAGGCAAGGACAGACATATAAAATCAATCTTGCATCAAACGGGTATAGTTTGAAACTTGATAAAAGCAGGTGTAAGATTAGCGGCGTTAAAATAAGGATCATGACATCTGTTTTCTTTTTTCTGATTAAAAACGCCATTCCCAACAGCATTGAAATCAGTAACCCCCCTCCACCAATGATGCCAAAATTGAAAAGAGAAAGAATAATCATTGATCCCTTTTGATAAAGGAAATGATAAAATCCCATACTGAATGGATTTGCCGGCATAAAAGCTCCATAATTTTCCCATTCAACTATCATCAAATTTTTTAATGGATGAACCATAATAAAGAAATAATAATATGATAAAAAAGAGAGGATCCATACACATGCGACGCCAACCAGATACCGGAATCTTACATTTTTGTTGATGATCCAGTCATGAAGAAGATATGTGCCACAGCTCAATAGTACGATTGGCGAAACATTGGACAAAGGGATAGCCGCCATACCAATCGTTCCGAGCAAATAGTATCTGTATTCTTCTTGATCATATTTTTTTAAAGCAAAATAATAAACGGCAATTAGGATCAGTACATCCGTCATGTACTGCTTCACTTCACTCGAATAGTAAATCATCGTGGGGTTAAATACGAAGAGAGACAATGAATATATGATCGTAAAATGCTCTTCGTGTATCAATTTGATGATTTTGAAAAACAAAAAAAGTGAACCTGCAAAGCATATCAGAGAAAACAATCTCAACCCATATTCAGAATAGGGGATTAGTTCCGATAATAACTTTTCTATTTGAAGAAATAAAATTGGCGCCATCTGTTGATAGTCCAACGGCTTTAATAATTCAAACTGGCTTTTAAGAATGATATTAAGAGAAAGATAAGCTTCATCCAACCATAAGCTTCGATTAAAAAGATACTGAAATATGGATATAAGTATGCCCGTAGTTATAATTAATCTCGTTGTTGTTTCAGCAATAATTTTATTCACGGTAATATCATGGCTCAAGGATAAATTGTCCCGATTCTTATTAAGAACTTTTCTTCAATGTCACTTTATTTTCCAAGGTTCACATTCATAAAATCCACCTTTAAAAATTTTTTTCTCAATCAACGGCAGATTCCGCTTCTTTTTGCTTTTATCAACACGTTGCACGCGCCCAGTTTGCACCCTGTTCCTGCATAACGGCAACCAAGATTGTTGTCTCCTTGCAATAAGTAAACGGCGCCATAATTATTGTATGCCAGGGCGAAATCCGGTTTTATGCGGACAGCCTTCTCATAGTCCTCTAACGCTTTCTGATAATGGCCCAGATTAGTGTAAACATTTCCCCTATTGTTGAATGCAGCAGCGAAATCCGGTTTTATGCGGATAGACTTGTTATAGTCCGCGATGGCTTGTTGACTATCGCCGAGATTGGCACAAACAATTCCCCTGTTGTAATAAGCTTCAGCATAATCCAGTCTTAAGCGAATGGCTTGATTATAGTCCTCAATGGCGCGCTCATACTGACCTAGTAAAGAGTAATTAATTCCTCTGTTGTAATAGGCCTCGGCATAATGCGGTTTTATGCGGATTGCTTCGTTAAAATGATTAATGGCATCTTCCATTATTCCTTCGGTGGATAATGCCACGCCAAGATTGTTATGCGCCAAATAATTATATTTCGTTACGCGCACGGCATGACTGAAAAGAGTCACGCTGTTTTTCCAGTAACCGCATTGCATCCAAGTTAAAAAACTGAGTGTGCAAAGAACCATTATTGATACCCCTGACAAGATCTTTTTGTGAACCTTTCCTCTTTGGAATAAAACCGGCATTCCCCATGCCAGAATCAGAGTAATGCCAATGGATGGCAGGTAGGTATAACGATCAGCCATCGATTGCTTGCCGACCTGCACTAGCCCGATTACAGGAACAAGAGTACCCAAGTACCAGAACCAACCCACAAACAAAAAAGGCAGCTTTCTCATATAATAAAGAGCAGCAATAGTAATGAGCGCAAGAATGAGTGTTGAAATTAAAATTTTCCACAGGGGCAAGACATAATAAGGATAAAATACGGCCAGATCGACTGGCCAGAGCATTTTACCCAAGTAAGCCACATACGATACAATAGCGTTTCCTAAACGTTGGGGGAAATTTAGGATTTCAATCGAAGTAACAGAATTACCATTAGACTGCGCCCAGAAAGTCAGCATACTGGAAACAATGGTTAAAAGAATGAAAGGAACTTTTTCACATAAAAGTTTACTTACAAGCTTAAAGCGGTTTTCATGTGGAGCGGAAAAGGCTTTCTCCCATCGTCCGATTGGCCAGTAATCAAGAAGCATCAGAACAAAGGGCAGAGAAACCATCATGGACTTCGACATCAAAGCCAATGCAAATAATGTCAGACACAGCAGGTAATTGCATAATTTTTCTCTTTCAGCATAGAAGACGTAAGCATAGAGACAAGCCATTCCAAAAAACATACTTAAAACATCTTTTCGTTCGGAGACCCAGGCGACCGACTCCACCCTCAACGGATGCAAAGCGAAAAACGCCACGGCAAAAGCCGCTGGCCAAATATTATGTATTGTTTTGTTAAAAAACAAAAAAAGAAAAATTACTGCGCCAACATGAAAAAACAGATTTACCAAATGATGGCCGGTCGGGTTTTTACCAAACAGACTCCAATCTAACACATGCGAAAGCCATGTTAGCGGGTGCCAATTGCTCACTGATGTTGATGCAAACGCCCATTTAATACTTTCCGCATTGATACCTGATTTGATGTAAATATTTTCAGTAATGTAATAGTCATCATCAAAATTAACAAAGTCATTGCCTGCAATCCGGCCGAAAGCAACACAGGACGCAGCAACTAAAATAACCATAATGAGGAGTACATATTTTTGATTTATCGAAATCATTAAATGATAATCTGCCCCCGTTTTCAAATAACAATAAAAAAAGAGGCATTCGGTCAAGCCTCAGCCTCTTTTTTATTCATTACTGCTAATCTAATATAGACGAGAAATCGGTACTCTCAAGTAATCTAAAAATTACGGAGTAATTTTTCCGTTGGCATCAACCGCATAGGTCGTATTGCCGGAAGTCCATGTCGGGCGGGACGATCACCTTCGTTCCGTAATTTTTCCGTTGGCATCAACCGCATAGGTCGTATTGCCGGAAACATGAGATGCCGTAGCTTCCCAGCCGTCCTGTGTTGCCGTGGTAACCGCTACATTAATATCCGTCGAATTGCTGAATCCTGAATTCGTTAATGCGCAGGATGTGGCCGCTTTGTCCGCCATGTAAGCCTGGCAACCCGTGTAGGCGCTCTTTAATTCCGCTTTGGCTTTTGTGTTGTATGATCTGGTTCTGTAAGCTGCAAACTGCGGGATGGCGATGGCCGCCAGAATACCGATAATCGCGACAACGATCATCAACTCAATCAACGTAAAACCCTTCTGTCCCTTTTTGGCCTTTAAATACTTTAACATGCTCTTCCTCCTTTTTTTTGGTTTTTCAATTTTTTTCGGTTGTGTAGTTTTTTACATCATTCACTTCTTTTGTTCAATATCTTTTTTTATTTCTTCACCTCCCGTAGGACTCTTTTCTGCGTTGTTTTGCCTTTTCTGTAAGCAATGGCCATGCCACACCGAACAATATTTTTACATCCATGATTAATATCAACCGTTTAAAAAAAATTGAACAAGACGGCAGAAAATTGCAATATCCACGGCAGGGAAAAAACAGGTTATTTTCACCTGCCTTTTGTCAATTTACACTGAATGTTGTCATCTTCCCCAGACAATCTCCCGTTTGGGGATTTCATCCTCCCCGATTCTCCTTGAACTAAACGGATATTTGCGCTAGAAAAAACACAAAATTAATGAAGGAAACTTTTTTCATGACCCCCCAACAGATCAAAATCAGGAAAATGCTGGCAGATAAACGGGGAATATTATTGGCTCATTACTATACCAGGCCAGAAATCCAGGAGATCGCCGATGTCCTCGGAGACTCTTTGGTCCTGGCTCAGCAGGCAGCGCAATCAGACGCCGCCATCATTGTTTTTGCGGGCGTTCATTTTATGGCGCAAAGCGCGTCTATGCTTTCACCGCAAAAAACGGTGCTTTTGCCCTGCCTTGACGCAGGCTGTCCGCTTGCCGATATGGCTGATGCGGAGTCCGTGCGAAAAATGAGGCGGACGCATCCAGACGCGGTTTTTGTAACCTACATCAATTCCACAGCGGAAGTGAAAGCTGAATGCGACATTTGCTGCACTTCATCCAATGCGCTCAAGCTGGTTCAGACGCTGCCACCGGAGCAAAAAATCGTTTTGCTTCCGGACGGAAACCTGGCGAGGCATGTTGCATCCGTCACCGGAAAAAATATTATCCCTTGGGAGGGCTGCTGTCCTATTCACCAGGCGCTGACGGCCGAAGATGTTAAAGCCCGCAAAAGCGATTATCCGCATGCCCTTTTCGCCGCCCATCCGGAGTGCCGCCCTGAAGTCCTGGCGCTGGCCGATTTTGTCGGATCTACTTCGGCCATTCTCCAGTTTGCACGAAAAACGAATGCCGCCGAGATCATTATTGGTACGGAAGAAGGCATTCTTTTTGAGTTAACAAAGAACAACCCGGATAAAACCTTTATTTCCGCCTCTCCCGCTCTGTTCTGCGCCGATATGAAAAAGATAACTCTGGACGCCATCGAACAATCTCTGGAAACCCTGCAGCCGGCAATAACTGTTTCGGGCGATATCCGTTCAGCTGCAAAAAAGGCCCTGGATCGAATGCTGGCGCTTTCATGACCCAACCGCTCTTTTTCGATTGAGATGATACATCGTTGAGAAAAATAATTGATCAAAAAAGAATCTCCGACGTTCCGCCCGTTCGGGAGCTTCTGGAACAAATTGAAAAGAATACACCCGTCATAGATGTTTCCGGGCTTGTGGGCGCCGCCCGTCCCTGGCTTCCAGCACTCATTTTTGAACGTCTGGAGGCGCCTCTTGCGGTGATTTGCCCGACTGCCAGGGAGGCGGCGGCGTTCGCCAATGATCTCGCTTTTTTCCTCGGTGAAAATAACATCCTGTATTATCCGCCTCTGGATTTTCTTTCCATCGACATGTTCGCCCTCCAGAGAGAAGAAGAACTTGAGCGACTGAACGTCCTGACCCGTCTGCAAACAGACAGCCGATTCATCGTTGTCACCTGCCTGGCGGCTTGCCAACAAAGAATCATGCCGGTTGCGGAGTTTCAGCAATATCTGAAAATCGTCTCGACGGGTGATTTACTCCTGATGGACGAATTTCCCGCCTCCCTTCTGGCCGGAGGCTACCGACGCGTATCCCTTGTTGAAAATTCAGGCGAATTCAGCCTACGCGGCAACATTCTTGACATCTTTCCTCCTACCGAACCGGGACCGCTGCGCATAGAAATGACAGACGATGAGATTGAATCCATCCGCCGCTTTGACTGCCTTTCCCAAAGATCCGGTCAGACAGTTGATGCATTTATTCTTGGCCCGGCAGGCGAAATTCTCATTGATGAACAAAGGTTGGAACGTGCTGTCCGTAATGTCAAATGCCGGGCCGATGAGCTGGATTTACCCAGAGAACTGCGTAGTCGCCTGGTCGAAACCCTCCGTCAGCAATCTGCGGCTTCCATCAATCCGATTTTTCTGCCTCTGTTTTACGAGGAAAACGATTGCGAGGAAAATGGCATCCATCATTTGTCCAGTCTTTTTCATTACCTGCCGCAAAATACCATGTTGGTACTGGACGACCCGCCGGCAATCCAGCAAGCCGCGCAAACCATCAGAGCCGGAATGGACAAATTGCTTTTCAAGGCCAGGGCAGGCGGCAAATTTTATCTGGAAAAGAGCGATGTCTATCTGAATGAAGAAACCCTCGAATCCCGACTGAATCTCTTTCGGCAGATCCGTATCTCCGGCCTGACACTGGAAGGCCCGCAAACGCCGGTCCCCCCGATTTTACTGGATTCCAGTGTGGTGCGCATTCCGGCCGAGTCCCTTTCCGGTGAAGTCCGGGAAGAAGCCCTGATGCGCAAAGCTGCAGACACCATCAAAAGTTGGCTGGCTGCGAACAATCGTGTGTTTGTGATTTCCCCAACACCGGAAGATGTTTCGCGGATGAAGCACCTGCTGGCCGGAAACCATCTGACGACCCAAATCCTTCCGCCCGGAACTCCCTTGATGAAAATGCTTTCTTCCCCGGACAACAACCCCGCGCTTTTTCTGGTTGAGGGGAAATTATCCGGCAGTTTCACCTTTGCATCCCTGGGCTTGGCATTTTTAAGCGAAGAAGAGCTTTTTGTCAAAAAAACGCGCCGCCGTCTCCGTCCGCAACGTGAAGGCTATTTTCTCAAATCCTTCGGCGACTTGAAAGAAGGAGATTTTGTCGTTCACACGGATTTTGGCATCGGCGTTTATCGCGGGCTGAAAAAAATTACCATCGGCGCTATCGAAAATGATTTTCTGCTTGTCGAATATGCCGACAAGGACAAGCTCTATCTTCCCGTAAACGCTCTGGAAAAAATTCAACGCTATCTGGGACCGGAGGGAGTTGCGCCCAAAATTGATAAAATGGGCGGAACTTCCTGGGATTCCGTTAAGGAACGGGTAAAAAAATCCATCCGGGATGTGGCGGAAGAACTGGTGGCAATTTACGCCGCTCGCGAAGCCATGGAACGAAAAACTTTTGCACCGCCGGACCGCATGTATGAAGAATTCAGTTCAACCTTTGAGTTTGAGGAAACCCCCGATCAGGCCAGGGCCATTGAAGACATCCATGCCGACATGGACGACACCAAACCGATGGACCGCCTGATCTGCGGGGACGCAGGCTTCGGCAAAACAGAAGTCGCGCTCCGGGCCGCTTTCCGTGCCGTCATGGATGGTCGTCAGGCGGCGCTCCTCGCGCCGACCACCATTCTTGCAGAGCAGCATTACACGACCTTCTCAAGACGTCTGTCCGATTTTCCGGTTCGCGTGGAAGTTTTGAACCGGTTTAAAAGCGCGGCAGAAATCAAAAAAACGCTTGCGGACCTCCGCCTGGGAAAAGTGGACATCATCATCGGAACGCACCGTCTTCTGCAAAAAGACGTGGAATTCAAAGATCTGTCGCTGGTCATTATCGACGAAGAGCAGCGCTTCGGAGTGGCTCATAAAGAAAAACTCAAGAAAATCAGAACATTGGTTGACGTACTCACTCTTTCAGCAACGCCCATTCCGCGCACACTGCATCTTTCTCTGGTCGGCATCCGCGATTTGTCCATTATCAATACCCCCCCCCAGGACCGGCAACCGATTAAAACCTATGTTCTGGAATTTGATGAAGATACGATCCGGGCCGCAGTGGATAACGAACTGGCGCGCGGAGGACAGGTGTTTTTTGTTCACGACCGCGTACGCTCCATCTATTCCATCGCCCATCTGGTTCAGCGCTTGTCGCCGCAGGCAAAAGTGGACGTCGTGCACGGTCAGATGAAGCCCGCGGAGATTGAAAAAGCGATGTCGCGGTTTATCCGGGGAGAATGCAATGTTTTGATCTGCACAACCATTATCGGTTCCGGGCTGGATATTCCTTCCGCCAACACAATTCTGATCAATCGTGCCGACCGCTTCGGCCTTGCCCAGCTCTACCAGATCCGAGGCCGTGTGGGCCGGGGCAGCAGGGAAGCTTGCGCTTATCTGCTCCTGCCCAAAGGAGCGCTTCTGTCACGCGACGCATTGCGAAGGCTCCAGGCAATCAAGGAATTTGCCGAACCCGGTTCCGGCTTCCGCATCGCCTATAACGATCTGGAAATCCGCGGGGGCGGCAACCTGCTGGGACTGTCGCAAGCGGGCCACATCAGCGCCGTGGGCTATGAACTTTATACGGAACTGATGGAAAAGACGGTGAGGGAAATTCAGGGAGAAGCGGCTCCGGTCGAGGAAACCCTTCCTGAAATCCAACTGGGCATATCCGCCTTTCTTCCTGAAGATTATGTTCAGGACGTCCATCAGCGGCTGATTTTATATAAAAGAATTTCCCATGTGTCATTCCCCGAAGAACTTCAAGAAATTCGCGACGAACTGACGGACTGCTACGGACACCTTCCACAAGTGGCGGACCATCTGTTACGTGTCATCGGCATTCGCAACGGTCTGAAACCACTTAAGGCAAAAAAAATGGGATACGACGGCAAATACTTTTATCTGTATCTGCGCGAAAACTCCCCGATCGATCCGGCAAAAATCATTTCCCTGTCCCGAAAGCAAATCAAAGGCTTGCGCTTCACCCCCGATTTCAAACTGTTTTTGCCGGCGCAGACAACCGACGCCCAAGATACTCTTCATCAGGCAGAAAACCTTCTAAAGATGCTTGCCCAATAACCAATATCGTTATATATATAATTATGGACAACAAAAAGTCGTTGAAATTAAATACATTATCAGGAAAGAACAAAGCCCTGCTGGTCATGGCGCTTCTGGGAGCCCTGTACGGAGTTGCCGCCTGTGAACATCAAGTCATCCATCGTGAACATGTCGCCATGGTTAACGGCGAGAAAATCTATCTGGATGAATATCGTGAACGATTGAACGCGCAAAAAAGCATTTTCCCTCCCGGATCTTTTCCGGATGCAAAAGACAGACAAAAACGCCTGGAGCAGGAAATTCTGGAATCACTGATTACAGAGAAAATTGTCCTTCAGCGTGCCCGGGAACTGAATCTTTCCGTCAGTAAAGAAGAGTTGGAAGGAAAGCTGAAAAATATCCGAAAGGATTACGGAGACAATTTTTTTGATTTGTTCCGGGCGCAAAATATCCGTTACGAAGCCTGGTGTGAAGAATTGAAAAAAGAAATGCTGATGGACAAGCTGATCGCCACCGACGTGAATGCTTCCGTCCGTGTTTCGGAATACGAGCTGGAGAATTATTATCATGACCATCCCGGAATCTGCCGGTCAGAAACTCGTATCCGGGCATCGCAGATTATGGTCCGGGACCGGGTAAAAGCGGAGGCCCTCAGAGAAAGGTTGGTAAACGGCGAAAATTTTGCCTCTGTCGCATCCAGGGAATCTTTGGGTCCGGAAGCCGCCCGCGGAGGTGATTTGGGATGGATCAACCGGCAAATGATGCCGGACCCTCTGGATAAAACCCTTTTTAAACTACCTCAAGGCCAAATCAGCCCGGTCATCAAAAGCACTTACGGCTACCACATTTTGAAGGTGATAGAAATCCAGCCAACCCGGACCAAACCTTTTTCCGAATGCAGGGCGGAAATCACGGCCGTTCTCCGCGAGCTGAAGGAAGACGCAGCATTTGCCGTCTGGCTGGACGCATTAAAAATGAAAGCCGTGGTTAAACGAGAAACACACAGGCAGGATCAGAACATCAACCATACATCCAGCCAGGGGGGATAAACCGTGAATATTTTGAAAACGGGCATCATTATGATTGCCTTGCTCGTCATGTGTCAAACAGCCGCTGCCGTGGCAACGGACGGAATCGCCGCCATCGTCAATGATGAAATCATTACCCAAAGCGAACTTCATCGGGCTTTTGAACCCTACGCGAAAAGAATCGACGACACCTATCGCGGCAACGACAAGGAAACGGTTCTCAAGCAAAACAAAGCCGCCTTTTTGCAGCGAATGATTGATCAGATTCTGATTGAACAAGAAGCGAAAAAAGTGGGACTGACTCCTGAATCCATTAAGGATGAGGAAGTCATGGCGGTGATCAACGATATGCTGGTCAAAAACAACCTATCCACAAAAGAATACATGCAGAAACTCGCCACCGAACATAGTTCGCTGGATGTGGTAAAAAAGGAAATCCGGAGTCAAATGCTGCGCATGAGACTTCTGCGCCGGGAAGTACAATCCAAAATTCTGGTGACGGATGAAGAGATCGGCGAATATTACAACAAACACCGTCAGGAATATGAAGGGAAAGAAGCGGTTCGCATCCATCAGATTCTGCTTCCCGCACCCAAGGAACAGGGAAGCCTGATGCGTCAAAACGTCAAAGCGCAGGCCGAGCAAATTCGAGATCGCATTCTCAAAGGCGAATCGTTTGAAGCGCTGGCGGCAAAATATTCCAAAGATCCGTCGGCGGCTCATGGCGGCGATATCGGTTTTGTGGAAAGAGGCGTCATTCTGCCGCAAGTGGAACAGGCGGCCTTTTCCCTTCCTCTGGACGAAGTAAGCCATGTTCTCGAAACCGATCTGGGGTATCTTCTGATTACGGTCGTGGACAAGAGGGGCGCGGGATTCAAACCACCATCGGCAGTGCGCAACGAAATCAAGGCCAAAATTGAAGATGAAAAAGTCGCTAAAAAATATGATGATTGGATTGAAGGCATTCGTAAAAAATCATTCATCGATATTCGGATTTAGTCGTTCGACATCATGCCATGAATTTGATCAGGATAAAAAACGCATCCCAGCACAACCTCAAGAAAGTGAATCTGGACATCCCCCGTGATCAACTGGTCGTGATCACGGGCGTTTCCGGCTCCGGCAAGTCCTCACTGGCATTTGACACCATCTACGCGGAGGGTCAGCGCCGTTATGTCGAGTCGCTTTCCGCTTACGCACGCCAGTTCATTGGACAAATGGACAAACCGGATGTCGAATCCATCGAAGGCCTTTCGCCGGCGATCGCTATTGAACAGCGGGCAGCCAGCCACAACCCCCGCTCCACCGTGGGTACCGTCACGGAAATCTATGACTATTTCCGACTGCTTTTCGCCGGTATCGGAGTTTGTCACTGTCCGTCGTGCAAACGGGAAATATTTTCGCAAACCATTGACGGCATTTTGCAAAGTGTCCTTTGCCTGCCGGAGGGAACCCGCTTCAGCATTCTTTCCCCCCTTGTCCGCGGGAAAAAAGGCGAGTTCGCCAAAGAACTGAAAAAACTTCAGAAAGAAGGATTCGCCCGTGTTCGCATTGACGGACAAGTCCATGATCTTTCTGAAGATTTGGTCCTTACCAAAACCAGGCGCCACGATATTGATCTGATCATTGACCGGTTGGTCATCAAAGACGGCATCCGAAAGAGGTTGCGGGACTCACTGGAAATCGCCGCGCAAAAAAGCGATGGATTGGTGCGAATCATCACAACGGACGGCAACGAAACGCTTTACTCTGAAAAATTCGCCTGTCCCGACTGCGGAATCAGCATGCCACAGCTCGCTCCCCGCGTTTTTTCTTTCAACACTCCCTACGGCGCATGCCCGCAATGCAACGGACTGGGATCGCAAATGCATTTTTCCCGTGATCTGGTGGTGCCTGATCCAACCCTGTCGCTTCGCGATGGCGCCATTGCACCGTGGGCCGGACGAAGCTCGCCGTACTACACCAGTCTTTTGGATTCTCTGTCCAACCACTACCAATTTGATCTCAATACGCCTTTCAACAAGCTGCCTGAGAAAATTCAAGATGTTCTGCTTTACGGGTCCGGCAAGGAATCGATCCCCTTTTTTTTCGACCGGCCGGACAAGCGTTATACCGCCCTTCGCCCTTTCGAAGGAGCCGTCAGACAACTGGAACGGCGTTGGCGCGAAACAGCATCCGTCGCCATGCGCAACGACCTGTCCCGCTATATTGATTTAAGCCCTTGTGAAACCTGCAACGGAGCACGATTGAAAAAGGAGAGTCTGGCCGTCACAGTGGGGGGGAAAAATATCTATGACCTTTGCCTGATGTCCATTCGGGAATGCTACGAGTTTTTCCGGGATCTGCCTCTCACTACCCAGGAAATCCTCATCACGGAACGTGTTTTGCGGGAAATCAAAAGCCGGCTTTCCTTTCTCCTCAATGTCGGCATGGATTATTTAAGCCTTTCCCGCTCGACATCCACCCTGTCCGGAGGAGAATCCCAGCGCATCCGCCTTGCCACGCAAATCGGCTCCGGTCTGATGGGCGTTTTGTATGTACTGGATGAACCCACCGTCGGCCTTCATCAAAAAGACAATTTGCGTTTGATCGATACCCTTCAAAAGCTGCGCGATATGGGCAACACCGTCCTGGTCGTGGAACATGACGCAGACATGATGCTGTCGTGCGACCATATCGTGGATATGGGACCGGGAGCCGGCGTTCATGGCGGGAAAGTCATTTTTCAGGGAACCCCCGCTGAAATCCTTGAAAGCGAATCCTCCCTGACCGGTAAATATTTATCCGGAAAAGAGTCCATTGACCTGCCGGTGAAACGAAGATCCGGGAATGGCCGCCATATTTTCCTGGAAGGGGCATCGGAAAACAATCTGAAGAATATCGACATCCAAATTCCCACAGGAGTTTTGACTGCCGTCACCGGCGTTTCCGGCTCGGGCAAAAGCACTATGGTGATCGAAACCCTGTACAAAGTAATGGCTCGCCGCCTGAATCAGTCCAAAAGCGCCGCGGGAAAAATCAAACGGGTCAGAGACCTGGGAAACATCGAGCGGGTCATCATGATCAATCAGCAGCCCATCGGACGAACTCCCCGTTCCAATCCCGTCACTTACACCGGCATCTTTTCCTATATCCGCGACCTGTTCACCGGCCTGCCGGAATCACGCGTGCGCGGTTACAAGCCGGGACGCTTCAGCTTTAACGTCAAAGGCGGAAGATGTGAATCGTGCGAAGGTAACGGGCTGATCAGAATCGAAATGCACTTTCTGCCGGATGTCTATGTCACCTGCGACACTTGTCATGGCAAACGTTTCAACCCCGACACGCTGGACATCCAATACAAGGGCAAAAGCATCGCCGACGTGCTGGATCTGACCGTTGACCAGGCACTGGATTTTTTCGTCAATCATCCTTCCATCAAAACTCATCTCCAGCTTCTGGCCGATGTGGGTCTGGGCTACATCCGCCTGGGACAGTCGGCCACAACGCTTTCCGGAGGAGAAGCGCAGCGCATCAAGCTGGCGCGGGAACTGGGGAAAAGAGTCAACACCAACACGCTGTACATTCTGGACGAACCGACCATCGGCCTGCACTTTGCAGACATCCGGAAACTGCTGGATGTCTTGATGCGCCTGGTGGATATGGGTAACACCATGGTGGTGATTGAACATAATCTGGACATCATCAAATGTGCAGACCATGTCATCGATCTGGGCCCGGGCGGAGGTCCGAGTGGCGGAAGAATTATCGCTTCAGGCAGCGTTGAAGAAGTATCACAAAACGAAGAATCCTCTACCGGATCTTTTCTGAAAAATCTTCTTCATCTTCAAAAAACCGGTTAAAAGGGAGGACAAAATAAGAAAACAGATCGGTCCCGGCCACCGGCATCATTTTTTTCGACATTTTTTATTTGCGTATTCTGTCAATCTTTGCCATAAGGAGTTCACACGGTGAATTTTAAAGTAGCGTAAAAAATCCAAAAACGGGTCCTTTAAAATAAACATATGAATTCATTGCCCTTCACCAAATTAAAATACCGGCACTCGATATTATTGATCGATGATGAGCAAGCGATTCTGGACATTATGACCATGATGCTGGCCGATGAAGGATACGATTTGTACACGGCCAACTCCGCGGAAGAAGGGTTGAAAATTCTAAAAGAAAACCCGATTTTTTCGCTCATCATCTCCGACCAGATGATGCCGGGAATGACCGGCGTGCAGTTCTTCACACAGGCCCGGGAAATCTGTCCCAACGCCCTGCGCATCCTCTTGACCGGATACACCAACACGGAAGCCATCATCGACGCCATTAACAGCGGCGGCATCCATTTGTATATCACCAAACCCTGGC
>Ga0116148_1002949_pt1 | contig 16165 bp, 14 predicted proteins | sample AD_UKC055_MetaG_FD_89786 | JGI IMG/M metagenome (GOLD analysis project Ga0116148, IMG submission 89786) | Active sludge microbial communities of municipal wastewater-treating anaerobic digesters from USA - AD_UKC055_MetaG | ecosystem: Engineered > Bioreactor > Anaerobic > Digestate | place: USA... | reverse complement strand
GCATCTTTTTTCAATTCCACGGTGATCTGCATCCCAGCACGATCTGAATCATCACGCAAATTTTTAATACCACTAATTTTCTTATCCCGGATCAAATCAGCAATTTTCATCAGTAACCGAGCCTTGTTGACTTGATAAGGCAACTCAGTGATCACTATTTCCATCTGCCCCCGTTTGTTTTCTTCAATACTTGCTTTACCGCGGACAATAATTCGCCCCTTACCAGTGCGATAGGCTTCGCTAATGGCTTTTTGATTATAAATAATGCCAGCAGTTGGAAAATCTGGTCCCTTAATAAAAGTCATTAGTTCATCGTGGGTAATCTCACTTTCAAAGTGTCCCGCTAACTGACGAGGGTCGCTGTCCAGTAAAGTATTGATGCACTCCGAGTTTGAGTTCAATTTTTTTTCGTCCACATTAATCTGAATATCGCTGATCGCTTTGCCTTTTTTGACCATACCTGCTACCGCATTGCAACTTTCAGTTAAATTATGTGGGGGAATTTTGGTAGCCATACCAACGGCGATTCCTTCCGAGCCCATCAGCAAGAAATTTGGCAGGCGGGTTGGTAGCACCAGCGGTTCTTTGAGCGAGCCGTCAAAGTTATCAACAAAATCAACCGTATCTTTATTGATATCGGCTAACAATTCTTGAGTAATTTTGGCACTTCTGGCTTCCGTGTAACGCATGGCTGCTGGGCTATCCCCATCAATTGAGCCAAAGTTACCTTGACCATCAACTAAAGGATAACGCATGTTAAAGTCTTGAGCTAAACGGACCAGAGCCATATAAACAGCACTGTCACCGTGGGGATGATATTTACCTAACACGTCACCGACAATTCTGGCCGATTTTTTGTAGGGACCATTGTGATGGATACCAGATTTATACATGGAATACAAAATTCGGCGATGCACCGGTTTTAAACCATCTCTCACATCGGGTAAAGCGCGGGAAACAATGACGCTCATAGCATAATCCAAATAGGATTTTTCCATTTCATCAACAATATCGGTGTGTTTGAGAGTGCCGTATTTACTCTCTTCAGTAGTGCCAAATTTGGCACTCGGATCATCGTTACCCATATTGGTTTTGGTTTCTTCGGTGTTGCTTGGCTTGGTTTCTTCTGACATGTTACTTAATCTTTTGATATCTTAATTATTATTTTGTTATAGCTCGTTCAATGGCTGGAGCAATATCTTTCTTTCTGGATAATTTAGCGCCAATGTCAATGACGTGATCGGTGACTTTGGTCGCAAAAGCTGATTCGGCAATGGCTTGTTCGTGGTCACCTAGCACGAGAATTTTACTATTGACCTGGAGAATATCGGAAATTACCACAAAAATCAGGGCTACTCCAAGCTCTTCTTTTACCTCTTGCATCGCTTCGAGCAAACACTCTTTTTTTTCAGTAATTAATTGTTCTTGTTCAACTGTCTCAAGCTGATCAATCATTACTTTTTTCCCGGCAAAGTCAAAAATTTTATAATCATTTTTGACCATTTGCTGACAACTTAACTGGCTCAGATCAGATTTAGCTTTAAAAATTTCTAAAGTTAAGGTTTCTAAATCATCAATGCCCGCCAACTTGGCTAATTTTTGGGCAGTTTTAATATCTTGATCAGTACAAGTACTCGATTTAAAACCAACGGTGTCAGACAAAATAGCCGACAGCAACAGACTGGCGAGTTTTTTATCTGGAGTAAAGTCATTTTCTTTCAACAAATAATAGACCACGGTTGAGGATGATCCCCAGCTCTTAAAAGTCATAAAAAGCGGTTGATTCAATGTTAAGTTGGGTTTATGGTGGTCAATAATTTCCACAATTTGTTCGTCGTTAATCCCTACAAGTCGTTGATAGGCTTCATTGTGATCAACTAAAACAATTTGATCTTCTGGCTGAATATCTTTGGCGGTAATGATTTTGGGACTAGCGACAGCAAACTTGTTGAGTAAAAAAGCTGTCTCATTATTAATTGGTTCAGCAATCACCGCCTCAGCATTGGGCCGGTTGAAAGAGGGAGTGTGTCGATAGAACTCAGCCAACGCCAGGGCTGCTACCACTGAATCTGTATCTGGTTTAAGATGACCGATGACGTAAGTTTTCATAAATTTCCTTTATACATCAAGCTCTGCCATTTTGGCTCGGCTTTGAATAAATTTTTTACGAGGGGCCACTTCGCTCCCCATTAACACATCAAATGTAGTGTCAGCTTTATTAGCATCTTCGATATCAATTTTTTTCAGCACGCGACTCGCTGGATTCATAGTAGTGCTCCAGAGTTGCTCAGGGTTCATTTCCCCCAAACCCTTGTAGCGCTGGATGCCAATTTTGGCATTGGGGTTTGTTGCCAAAATTTTCTTAATCTGCATCTCACGCTCTTCTTCACTGTAAGCATAAAACTCCTCTTTGTTAAAAGTAATTTTAAAAAGAGGTGGCATTGCCACGTACAGATAACCCTTTTCGATGACCTCTGGTAAATGGCGAAAGAAAAAAGTCAGTCCCAGAGTAGTAATATGTTCACCATCAACATCAGCATCATTCATTAAAATAATGCGATGATAACGTAATTTTGTCTCATCAAAACTATCGCCAATCCCACAACCAAGCGCAATCACTAAATTTTTGAGTTCATCACTAGCCACGATCCGATCAAGGCGAGCCCGCTCAGTGTTTAAAATTTTACCGCGCAAAGGGAAAATAGCCTGAAAATGGCGGTCACGACCCTGTTTGGCACTCCCACCTGCACTATCGCCTTCAACGATATAAATTTCGCTTTCTTCTGGTTTATTAGATTGGCAGTCGGCTAGTTTGCCTGGCAGCGACAGGCCTTCTAGTAATCCTTTGCGGATGACGGCGTCTTTGGCGGCGCGAGCCGCTAGGCGAGCGCGAGCAGAAATTAACACCTTTTCTACAATGGTTCTAGCAACTTTTGGATGTTCTTCTAAATAAGTAGCAAAATGTTTTTTAAAGACACGATAAACCGCAGTTTGCGCTTCAGCGTTATTTAATTTAGCCTTGGTTTGAGATTCAAATTGTAGATCATTGGAAGGCATTTTGACAAAAACCACCGCCGTCAGGCCTTCTCTTAAATCATCAGCGACGAAGTTCTCTTTTTCCTTAATCATGCCATTCTTTTCTGCATAGTCACGAATGACCCGTCCCAAAGCTAAGCGAAATCCCTGAACATGAGTACCACCATCTGGAGTGTTAATCACATTGACATAACTCTCCACCCGTTCTTTGTAAGAGTCATTGTATTGCAGGGCAATCTCAATCCCAATTTCTTTTTTCGTTTCTTCATCGGTCCATTGGTCATTGAGATAAAAAACTCGGTGTAGAGATTTTTTGGACATATTAATGTGCTCGACCAAGGACCGGATTCCCCCCTCAAAATAAAAATGCTGTTCAATGTTGGTAATGCGATCGAAAAGTTGGAAATAAATACCGGCCATCAGATAAGCACGATCTTTGACAATATCAATGATAGTTTTTGGGTTATAGCTAATTTGTTTAAATATCAGTGGATCGGCAATGAATTGCACTATGGTGCCACTTTCATAGTTGACAAAATCCTGGCTTTGTTGAGGAAATTTGGCAATTAATTCTGTTTCGCTGATTTCTGTTACTGGCGCCGCCGGAATTCCTCGCGAATGATATTGATAGTAATATTTATTATTACGTTTAACAGCCACTTGCATTAGACAAGACAAGGCGTTGACAGCACTAGAACCAATACCGTGCAAACCACCGGATACTTTGTAGGCTTTACTTTCAAATTTGCCTCCAGCATGGAGTTTAGTCATCACGACTTCCATGGCAGACACACCTGAAGCATGCTTTTCGACCGGAATGCCCCGGCCGCTATCAACGACGGTAATGACTTGATCAGCTAATTCTTTTTCTTCAGCCTTGAGTTTTTTATTAGCTTGGTGTTTCAAGAATAATTCCCGATGCAAATCACTAATTGGGTCGCGGAATAATTGGATAGTATCACCAAAGCCAGCAATCGCTTCATCAACTGCGTTGTCCAAAATTTCTTTAACTAGATGATGCAGACCATTAGCATCGGTAGAACCGATATACATGCCTGGCCGTTTTCGCACCGGTTCCAGGCCTTCTAAGATCTTAATTTGCTCTGCTTGATAGTTATTAATATCACTCTGACTTGCCATAAGAACTACATTTGTAGCATATTTATTATATAAAAGAAAGACCAAAAAAGCTCACGGAGCTTGAAAAAAAGCCGATTTTGGGCGTTTGAGACGCTCGATTTTAAAAAACTCCAGGCTAAACTATCTGGTAGTACTCATTACTATCAATTATTGGAAAAAACTAAAAAAACAGTGTTCCAGCGCTAAACGAACATTGAGATTGCTTTCTAAATCGAAATAGGCTTGAGCTAGGGCTTTTTTTTCTTTATATCCTAGCTGTTTTTGCTCAAGTAAGTTTCTGACAAAATTTTTGGCGCTGTCCCGATCTTTATATCTATCGATAGTATTAAAAACCTCAGCTAGATTACTTGGCCAAGTAAAATCATTAGTTTTGGTTTTTTTGTCAGTTTCTACATTTTCTTGATTAATTTGGCAGAGAGAACAGCGTGAACTAATGGTGGCTAATAAACGATGAGAATTAATCACTGGTAACACAATCAAGGTGTTGGCTGGTGGTTCCTCAATCAATTTGAGCAAAGCATTTTGCGCTGCTACACTGGCAGTTTCAAAATTGAGTAAAACTAAAATGCGAATTCGCTCTTGGTCCCAATTACTGTATTGTGCCTCTTGAATAATTTCTCTGGCTAAGGCAATTTTAAAACTTTGCAGGTCGCTGTTATACCAAAAAACATTATTGTTGGAGACTAGTTCTCGAGGATATTTTTTCTGCAGATAATCCACAACCAAATCTTTGATTTCAGCGAATTTAAGATTATTTGTTGGCTTTTGTTCAGCAAATTTAGTCAAAAACAAAATTTCGCTTATGTAAAAGTTTGGCATTTTATGGCATTATAAAAGGTATAAGCGATTATGTTAACTGCCCAAAATAATCAGTCAGATGAAGTGGGTCAGGGTCAGTCTGTGGCTGAGCCTGACAAATCACAACAAAACCAAGCCGAAAATGGTGATGTTCAAATTGATCCTGATTTACAAAGAACCATTAATCAAATTACTCAAGACTTAAATATTCAACCGGCTTATGGTGACCATGTTTCCCAGTTGCCACCAGTTGATTTGGCTGCTGATGCAAAACAGGGTCAAGTGCCAAGTCAACCACAGCCTCTTGCGCAAAGTCAGCCACTTGCGCCAACCCAGCCACTTGCGCCAACCCAACCACTTGCGCCAACCCAGCCACTTGCGCCAACCCAATCAATTGAACCTGCTCAGCCAGCCGAACCAGAAGTCAGAACTGAACCAGAGGTTGAAGCCGAGTCTTATGGTGGCAATAATACTTTGGGCAATCCAGATGATTTGGGCATTGCTGAACCGGTTTTTACTCAGCCCATCCCGACTGACGACCTTCAACCCGTCCCAACCGATGGTTTACAATCCGTTCTCACTAACGGTTTACAACCCATCCCGACTGACGATCTTCAACCCATCCCGACTATCGCCAATCCACCAAATTCAGTAGCTCCAGCTGGTCCCGCTTTTGCGATGACCAATTCCTTTTTTGATATTTTAGTCCAAAAAGGGATCATTTCACCGCAACAAGCAGAAGAAATTCGCCAAGAAAATCTAAATACGGGTCGCAGTTATGAAGAATTAGTTTCAAGCAAACAACTGGCGACTGAGACGGAAATTGTTCAAGCCAAAGCTGAATTTAATAATGTTCCTTATATAAAATTAGCAACGATTGGCGTCGATCCAGAGGCTCTTACTTTGATTGACGAGGGAATTGCCAAGCGTTTTCAAGCTCTCCCTTTTAGTGTTGATAAGGATAAAAAAATTCTCAAAATTGCCATGATTAATCCTTTAGACTTGGCGGCGATTGAATTTTTGAAACAAAAAACTGGTTATAACATTAGTGCTTACTACAGCGAGGCCACTGAAATTGCTCGCATGATTGATGATCACTATGCGCAAAGTTTGTCTAGTGAAGTGACAGAGGCTCTGAAAAGTACCACACAAGACCGAGAGGGAGAGTCTGGGTCAGTGGAATTGGATCAACAAAATGGGGGAATTTTGCGGGATGCACCAATTAACCGTATTGTGGAAAATATTCTAGATTTTGCTATTAAATCAAGAGCCTCAGATGTTCATATTGAGCCACAAATCAACCGTACTCGGGTGCGATATCGGATTGATGGAATTTTGGCTGAAAAGTTGATTTTACCTCTGAATGTACACGAGGCAGTCGTCTCGCGTATTAAGATCATGGCTAATCTCAAAATTGATGAAAAAAGGCTACCTCAAGATGGACGTTTTAACTACAAAACTAATAAAGCGGAAATAGATCTCCGTATCTCTACTCTGCCGACAGTACATGGGGAAAAGGTGGTGATGCGGTTGTTACAAAAAGATATGGCTGTTCCTTCTTTGGAAGATTTAGGTTTGACTGGTTTGGGTTTGCAGAGAGTGATGGAGGCTATCAAAATACCTTATGGCATTATCTTGATTACTGGTCCAACTGGTTCAGGTAAAACTACAACCCTCTATTCGATTCTGAATATTATTAATAAGGTGGGAGTCAATATTATGACTCTCGAGGATCCAGTGGAGTACCAAATTCCTGGAGTGAGCCAGGTGCAAACCAATCCTAAGGCCGGTCTAACTTTTGCTTCGGGATTGAGATCTTTTTTGCGTCAGGATCCGGATATTATTATGGTGGGTGAAATTCGTGATAATGAAACTGCTGATTTGGCACTACAAGCATCTTTAACTGGTCACTTAGTCTTCTCTACTCTACATACCAACAGTGCGGCTGGTGCCTTACCTCGTTTATTAGATATGGAAGCTGAACCATTTTTACTTGCTTCATCAATGACTTTATCGATGGGTCAACGTGTTGTTAGAAGAATTAATGACCAGTATAAGGAGGAATATAAACCTGAACCAATAGTGATCGAAGACATTAAAAAGGTGCTAGGAGTCCATTTTGATCGTTGGTGTAAAGAAAAGGGTAAAAAACCAGAGGAAATTACTCTTTTTCGGCCCAGTAATAAGCGACCAGTGACCGAACCTGAATACAAAGGTCGTATTGGTATTTTTGAGGTTATGCCCGTTTCTCCAGAAATTTCTAGCTTAATTTTAAATCGCAAACCAGCTAGTGAAATAGAAAGAGTCGCTATTCAACAAGGCATGACCTTGATGAAGCAAGATGGATACTTAAAAGTTCTAGATGGTATCACCACTGTAGAAGAGATATTACGGGTGGCAGAAGTTGGTTAAGCAATTAAAGATTGAATTAAAAGTGATCAAGTATATATAATGAATAATAAGAAAAATAGCTATGAACATTAAAGAAATATTACAGTTCTTAATAGATAACGAAGGTTCAGATATTCACATTATTCCTGGATCTCCCCTGTCCATCAGGATCAATGGAATTTTGAGTTTTCCAGCTGGGCCCCAGCTACTGGGTCCTGACCAAACCGAGCCGTGGATCTTTGATCTATTAAGCGAAGAGCAAAAAAAGAAACTAAAAGAAGAAAAAGAAATTGATCTAGCTTATCAATTTGGCAACAATGCTCGTTTTCGTGTTTGTGTTTACCAACATTTGGGTCAGTATGCAGCCGCTCTGCGCTTAATTCCCCAAACCATTAAAAATATTGATGAATTAGCTTTGCCGAAGATTTTTCATACATTTGGTGAATACAATCAAGGCTTAGTGCTGTTTACTGGTCCGACTGGAGAGGGCAAATCCACTTCATTGGCGGCGATTATTGATGAAATTAATCATAATCACAGTCGACATATTATTACTATTGAAGATCCAGTAGAATTTGTCTATAAGCCAGATAAAAGTGTGGTCTCTCAGCGCGAAGTCGGCAAAGATACCCATCAGTGGCATTTAGCCTTGAGAAGCGCCTTGCGTTCCGATCCTGATGTGGTTTTGGTTGGTGAAATGCGTGATCTTGAAACAATTGCCGCTACTCTCACTCTAGCTGAAACTGGTCACTTAGTTTTTGCCACCATTCACACCAATACGGCGGCACAAACCATTGACCGAATTATTGACGTTTTTCCTGCTCATCAGCAAGGTCAAATTCGTCAACAACTCGCCAGTGTCTTAAAAGCGATAGTGTCGCAGCGCCTGGTTACCAAAATCCAAGGTGGCCGGATCGCAGCGGTAGAGCTGCTGTTTAATAATCCAGCCGTAGCTAACTTGATTCGTGACGAAAAAGTTTTTCAAATTGACACTGTTATCCAGACCAATGTCAACAGTGGCATGATGTTAATGGAAACTCATCTTTTGGAACTTTATAAGCAACATGTTATTAGTAAGGAAACAGCCATTAGTAGCGCTTTTCGCCCCACCGATATGATGCGATTATTAGACGAAGAAGGATAAGGTTTATTGTGCCAATTTTTAAATACACAGCCAAAAATAAACGTGGAGAAAACATCAAAGGTAAAGTAGAAGCTGCCTCAAAATTACAAGCTGTTTCAACCCTTTTTGAACGTGGTTTATTTGTCATTGATGTTTCCAGTTTAGGTCAAGAATCGGGATTTTTGGCAAAATTTGGCAATGCCAAAGTGAAATTTAATGATTTGGTTAATTTCACTCGGCAGTTAGCCACGATGATCAATGCTGGTTTGCCTTTGGCAAATGCTTTGTCAATTTTGGAAGAGGAAAGTGAAAAAGAAATGGGTAAATTAACGGCTAATTTATTAAAAGACGTGGAAGGTGGCATGAATTTTTCGGATGCACTGCAAAAGTATCCTGATAATTTTTCCCGCATCTACACGCAGCTGGTAAAAGCTGGCGAAGCTGGAGGTGTTTTAGATGAAGTATTGGACCGGTTGGCGATTACTTTAGAAAAAGACAAAGATTTTAAAGCAAAAACCAAAAGCGCGATGATTTATCCAGTCATTATTTTAGTTGTGATGGTGATCGTGATGATCGTCATGATGGTAGCAGTGATTCCGCAGTTAACCGAGATGTACAATGATTTTGGAGCAGAATTACCCATGATGACTCAAATTTTTATTAGTATTTCTGACTTTATGGTGCAATTTTGGTGGATGATCTTAGTTGTAGTAGGTGCTGGGATATTTGCGGTGCGTTCGTATAGAAAAACCAAAAAAGGAGAGTTAGCGATTGATGGTTGGCTATTAAAATTACCAATTTTTGGCAAAATGCGTCAAAAGATTATTCTAACCGATTTTACTCGTACTCTTTCCTTGTTATTGGGAGCTGGTGTGTCACTGCTAGAGGCTATTAATATTGTGGCTGAAGCGATTGATAATGCTGTTTACCGTCAAGAATTAGCTGAAGCAGCTAAGCAAGTAGAACGTGGTACTTCCCTTTCCACCGCTATCTCTCGTTATGAAGATTTTCCGCCAATTCTTCATCAGATGATGAGTGTTGGTGAAGAAACCGGTAAACTTGATGAAATTTTGGGTAAATTGGCTGAATATTTTGAAAAAGAAAGCGAATATGCGGTCAAAAATATGACAGCAGCTATGGAGCCAATGATTATCGTTGTTTTGGCAGTTGGGGTGGGCTTTATGGTGGTGGCCATTATTATGCCAATTTATAGTTTGACTAGCCAATTTTAAATTGCTACTTGAAATGCGGTCAGAAAATGGTTTAAACTGACTATGTTAAGAAACTTTGTTCTTAGTAATTAATGAGGAGGAAGAAGAAAACATTATGCAAATCACATCTTTTTGCCCAAGATTGAGGAAGCAATTAGCTTTCACCATGATTGAATTATTGATTGTGATCGCTATTTTAGGTATTTTGGCAGTAGCTGTATTATCAGCTATTAATCCAATTGAGCAGATTAACCGTGGTCGGGATACTGGTAGCAGATCAGATGCTGAGCAATTAATTTCTGCTATTGATCGTTACTATGCCATGACCGGTTATTATCCATGGAATGCGGCTGTGGGAGATGTTCCAACACTAGCTTGGCAAGAAGTAACTACTGGTTTAGTTGGTGCCACTGGTATGTGTCCGGTTTTGTACAGATTGAGCGATATGGCTGGCGCCCCTGAAGCATGTGCTGATGAAGTAGGAACTCAAGAATTAAAGGTTACATATGTTAATAAGGTTGGTGGGGGTGATGATGCTTATAATCCGTTATTTATATATCATGGTCCTAACTCTTATGATTCTACCTATGTCTGTTTTGCACCTCAGTCCAATGCTTTTCAACAGGAAGCAGCTGAACGCGTGACTGCAGGTTTACCAACTGATTATCCAGTTGCTGATGCAGTTGGCAACACAACTGACTGTGGGACACAGGGTAATTGTATCTGTCTTCCCTAATCGGTTTAGTTAAAAAAGTAAAACCCGAGCCCCAAGGCTCGGGTTTTTTTGTTATTATTGAGTGGTGACAATAACTTATTTTATCTTTTATTCGCTCTTTGTTTTACTATTTTTCTTTTTTGGAGCGGCTCTAGCGAGTTTTTTGAATGTAGTGATCTATCGTACGGCGGCTAATTGCGGTTTGCTTGAAAAAAGCAAAGGGCAAGTGCTCAAATTACCCCCTTTTTGGCAAGGTAGATCGCTAACCGATTGTTGTCAGCAGCCCATCAAAGCGGTGCATAATATTCCGGTAATTTCTTTTGTTCTACTGAGGGGAAAATGCCCTTATTGTCAAGCTAAAATTGCTAAAAAACATCTGCTAACGGAATTGGTGGCTGGACTTTACACATTAGTTTTTGTTTGTTTAACCTACCTGCAAATCAACAATGGACAGGCGGTGGATCCTCTCATGGTTGCGGCTCAATATTTATTCTTTTTGCTGTTAATTTTTGTGGTGATTGCCGATTTTCAGTACCTCATTATTCCTGATTTTTTTATCATCTTATTGAGTATTTTCGCGCTCTTTTTAGCTGGGGTCAACTGGCCAAACGGTTTCATTGCCATTTTAGCCTCTAGTCTTTTCTTTACTCTACTCTATTTGGGGGCGTCATTTATTTTCAAAAAAGAAGCTCTAGGTTTGGGTGATATTAAATTAATGTTGCCACTGAGTTTTGTGCTAGGGTGGCCGAATGTATTATTAGCAATTTTTCTTAGCTTTATTGTTGGCGGATTTTTTGCTACACTTTTATTGCTACTTAAACAGAAAAAGATTGGTCAAACGCTGCCTTTTGGACCTTTCTTGGTGGTGGGCTTTGTACTAAGTTATTTTTGGGCAGAAACAATTTGGGCTTGGTACATGGCTCTAATTATATGAGAATCATACGTTTTCTCTCCTCATCTTTGATATTTATCATTTTTTTTCTGCTCATCGGCATTTTTTTTGGTCGAGAAATTTTACTGATTATGGCCACTAGTGATTTGAAAAGAGCAGCTAATGCTTTGTTGTCGGCTAGTCATTTGGTGAATTGTTATGACGGTTTTTCCCGTTCTCCATCTGCTTGGGGGCAGCTTCGTTTTGTGGATGACAGCAATTACGTGTTGGAAACTGTGTGCAGTGATTTTCCTAAACGACCAATTTTGATCGAAAGTAAAAAACTGCCCATTTTCGTTAAAAAGGTTAATGGTGCCTCTGGTTTTATTTTTAATTCTCAAAAACCTATTGCTAGTCAGATTACCATTCGTAGCTTGGGGAAAGATCAGTTAATCTATAAGGAAATTAATGATTTAGAAAGCGGACAACCACCTGCCGTTTTGGATTATGTGGCGGGTCCAGCCAGTACCTGTCAGGCTTTTAATTTTCAATGTTGTCAAGAAGATATAGAACTGGGAGTGGGCGTTAGTCAAACATTGGCTACTGATTGTCCTAAGGATTGTTATCAAAGTTGTCAGCCACGACCATTAGTACTCTCGTTCAATGCCATGCCAGCTAGTTTAGAAAACCGCAGAATTATTAGTGTCAAATCTGGACAAACCGTCACTTTTGCTTATGTAGTTAGTGAAGGCAACCAGGAGCTATTTAGTGGTCAAGTGATGGTTGGTGATACCAAGGATAGCTCGTTTTTGCAATGGAAAAGTCGTTGGCAAACCTTGGTGCAATTAATTAACAATCTTGAAGATAACCCCGTTAAACAAGTGCAATTACCTATCACCAGCACTATTTTCTTTGGTGATGGCCAAAGTCAAACCTCGCAAAGTTTGCAAGGAGTGATTGATCATGTGTATACTTGTAGTGAAGCAGTTTGCTATTTTAACGCTTGGATAGAAGCCCAGGATGCGCGCTTGACCAAGTCGGCGGATAATGAATTAACTAGATTGCAAATCATAGTAAGTAATTAGGAAATTTATGAAACACAATAAACTAAAAGCGTTTACTCTTCTTGAATTGTTAGTGGTGATTGCCATCATTGGTATTTTAATTTCACTGGGTGTGGCTAGTTTTGGTAATGCTCAGCGCAAATCTCGAGATAGTCGTCGGCGTGAAGATATGAAAGCAGTACAAAATGGTTTAGAACAGTATTACGCAGATCATGGTGGGGTGTATCCAACTGGTTCAACTATGGCAGCTGTAATTAATGCTGCTGGTACATCCTATTTTCCCGCTGGAGCGCCTACTGATCCAAAAATTACTCAGAGTTATAGCATTCAATCTGATGCAAACGGCTTTTGTGCCTGTGCTTCTTTAGAAACTCCTGGCGCCGGGAATGCTACAGCTCTGCCCAGTAGCACCAGTTGTAGTTTTGGCACTGGCAATTATTTTTGTGTCAGCAACTTACAATAACAATAGCAAAAAAGTACATTATGCAAAAAAATAAGATAAAAAATCGGGCATTCACCCTGATTGAAGTACTAGTGGTAGCAACAATTATTGGGGTTTTAGTGACTGTGACAGCAGTTAGTTTTGCCAATTCGCAAAAAAGATCTAGAGATGCTAGACGCAAGGCAGATCTGGAAACAGTGCGCCAAGCTTTGGTTCTATATAGGCAAGATCACGGCAGTTATGGTAATGTTTCTGGGGGATTTGCCACGGTTGTTAGTAATTTATATACAGGTGGATATTTGACAGCAAACACTATTGTTGACCCCAAAACTGGCAATCCAGCATATAGTTTGAGTTGTGTCAACGGTGCTGCTACCAATTGTAATAAAGTACAGTTAAATGCTAGTTTAGAAAATGAAGTACCTGCCGCTTATGCCGTTCTCACGCCATAAATCCTCTGCTTTTTCTTTGTTAGAGCTACTAGTGTCAGTGACGATAATGATGTTGATGGTGGGCGGAGCTTTGGCTGGATACACCAGTTATACAGAAAAACAGCGTTTGGTTGCAGCAGCTGAAAAACTTGAGTCTGGTCTGAGAGAAGCCCAAAATATGGCAAGAACTGGCTATTTGGGGACTTGTGACGAATTAGGATATGTCGATTTTTCCATGTATATTGATGCCACAGATGGTTTAATTTATCGGATCCGCTTGCACTGCGCCGAGGATGCGACCGATACTTATCGATCGGCAAATACTAAATATGAAACTGTTGGTCAAGATTTTATACTCAGCGGGGATTTGTTGAGTCTAAAATTTTATCCTTATGGGAATCTAAGTAGTGATGTTTCTCGAACACTCAGCTCTACTCGGACTAATTATCAAGCTGTTTTCGAAATTGATCAAGGAGGCGGGATCAAAGTGACTTATAACTAAAATTTATCTCTATGTTAAAGAAAAGAACTAATCAGCACCAGAAACAAAGAGCTTTTACTTTTGTAGAGGTGCTAGTAGCTACCATGTTAGTGGCTCTGGTAATGACCGCTTTGGGCTCGATGATGGCGCTCTCAATGAGAGTGGCAGAAGCCAACGAAATGGAGCAATTAGCCCAACTCAAAGCCCAACAAACAATGGAATTTTTTCGTCGAGAACGACTGATTCGAGGTTGGAGTGATTTCTATAACAGTTTGCAAGACAATGCCACATATTGTTTGAACACTTTACCTGCCAATATCACTACTATTTCTCCTGGTAGCTGTTTCACATATAAAAGTGATTTCAACTTCTTTTACTATAGTGTGGAAGCTAATATTGATAAAACTAATCTACCTGGTCGACAAAGTGTCATTGTAGAAGTCAATATCTATCGCTACGACATGTCTGGGAATCTAATTGGCGATCCAGGTGTAGCTTTTTTTACCGTCAATCAAACTTTTAAACAATATTAATTGCGCAAAGCAACTCCAGATTTAAAGTCTAGTTGACTATGAGTGGGGCTATTGGCAATAGCGGTGCTACTAGCTAGCGTAAAACTAATTTCAATATATTTGGCGGCTTCCGTGTTGTAGCAGGTGAAGCCCAAATTTTTAAGTTGATTGCTATTGCTAGTTAGAAAGTAATCGGAACCACCGGTGTTTAATTTAATGCGATTACTTGAAGCAGCTAAGGTGCTAGTTATATCATCAGCATTAACAAAAGATAAACTAGAATATGCGGTGCTACCATTGCACTGGGCTGCCGATAAATTGATGGCTTTGGCATTGCGTAATTCTTCGATCATTCTCTGCATGGCCACCGTCCCATTTTCTCTAACACTTTGACTGATGCGACTTTTTCCAGCAGATGACATAAAACTAATAAATAAGCTAGTAATGCCTAGCATAATGACCGAAGTTAGTGTGACAGTGACTAAGATTTCAACCAAAGTAAAAGCAGCTAAAGATTGATGCTGGGCTGTTTTTTTTAACATTACAATCAATTTGCTTAGTTATTCATTAAAACTTCTTGGCGCGACTTCTCGCCAATTAATAACACTAGATTTCAATTCTTTGGGGAAATTAACTAATAAATCGGCTCGATAGATAAAGTTTTCTAAAGCCTGATAACTATTTTGAATTTTGTAATAGATTGTATTTGGGTCTGCCGGGTTATCGGCTCGACGATTTAAATTGATGCCTGTTAATCCAACGAAGGTGCCGGCAGCTATTAATTTTCGATCTGGATAACTGCTGTTTAGGCCATCATTACCTTGGCTATTAACTGTGATTGCGCCATTAGCCACATACACTCCTTCAAGATGAGAATTAGCATAAGTTACTGGTTGAATAAAGCTGGTTTGATTAGGATTAATAGTTTTACCAACATTAGAGTTGATAATAATATTGCCACTGACAATGAAAGCTAAAAAACCACCACCATTGGTGGCAGTTTTTCGGGCGACACTAGTAATTTTGGTGTCATCATTTCCACTAGCGTTGTTAATGGTCAGATTGCCATTAACAAAAACCACCACACTTTCACCATTATTGACAAAGAAATTATCATTTTCATCTAAAGTAAGACTTTCATTAACCAAGAAGTAATTGGTAACCTGACCACCATTAATCCAACCATTAGCTCGCCAAGTGGCTAAATTAGTTTGAGCCTGAGTTAATGGTCCCCTGATCGTGCTTGCATTATCGGCCAGTGTGTAAAAATAATTGTAGCTTAGGCTATAACTGTCGGCATTAAGACCTAAACCAAAAGCATCTTGATTGGGTGATCGTTGGCCTGCCCAGTGTAAGTTTTGAAAACGAGTGCTTAGACCGGCGTTTTCATCGCTTAAGAGCTGGAGGTGGTTGGTATTGCCCAAGAGAGCAAAACCACTAGTTAGACCACTGGTCAGAGTCGGTCTGGGGGCAAAAATGGCAGGTTGGCACTTGCCGGTTTCAGCTGCACAGGTGGCAAATGGCACGATAGAGGTAATGCTGTTTCTAGCGAAAGCACTGGCTCCAAAAGTTTGGAACCAAGACTCAGGATAATTAGCTTGATCAAAATAGAAATATAGGTCTAGGTTAGGATTTGAGCGAGGAGGTACCCCTACATCTGCATAAAGACAACGGTTTTCTTCACCCGCAAGGGGACTATTGGAACAACTACAGCCAAAATTGGCACTCGCTGGCCAGGCTTGAATGGTAAAATCATCACCCTCGTAGACGTCTACTAATTCAAAGGAGAATGTTGAATCGCCCATATTTTGTTGAGTGTAGCCACCCCAATTGATATTGGTTGTATTAGTATATCCAGGTGCTAATGGTCCACTACAGACACCTCCAGAAAGCGAGGCACTGCTAGATTGGATAAAATGTAAATTGATAGTGACTGCGTAGGGAGGGGGG
>Ga0116148_1002945_pt1 | contig 16178 bp, 12 predicted proteins | sample AD_UKC055_MetaG_FD_89786 | JGI IMG/M metagenome (GOLD analysis project Ga0116148, IMG submission 89786) | Active sludge microbial communities of municipal wastewater-treating anaerobic digesters from USA - AD_UKC055_MetaG | ecosystem: Engineered > Bioreactor > Anaerobic > Digestate | place: USA... | reverse complement strand
GCATAACAGGTGTTGCAATGTTAATACCTTTTGCATGGATGCTTTCCGCTTCATTAAAACTCGATAAAGATGTATTTAGCTTTCCCATTCAATGGATACCCAAAGAGCCCCGCTGGCAGAACTATGCAGATATCTGGACGAAAATACCCTTGGGAAAATTCGTATATAACACCGCAAAACTGACAGTTATTGTAACCTTTTTACAAATAATTACTTCAAGTTTTGCAGCCTATGCTTTTGCAAAACTGCAGTTCAAATTTAAAAACTTTTTATTTTTGAGCTACATTGCTACAATTGCTATGCCGTGGCAGGTGTACATGGTTCCGCAGTTTATTTTAATGAGAAATTTTCATTTGAATAATACCCATATGGCGCTCATAGTACTCCAGGCGTTTTCTGCCTTCGGAGTATTTCTCATGCGGCAGTTTTATCAGGGTATACCTGATGATCTGTGCGAGGCTGCACGCATTGATGGTATGAGTGAATACGGCATATGGTTTAGAATAATGCTTCCGCTCTCAAAGCCGGCAATATCAACATTAACCATATTTACATTTGTGCGTACATGGAATGATTTTTTAGGACCTATGATTTATCTTACAAAGACAGAATTAAAAACTATTCAGATAGGGCTTCGTATGTTTATTACACAGTACTCATCAGAATACGGTCTCATAATGGCTGCTTCTGTTGTCACGCTTATTCCTGTAATTATTGTATTTCTTGCCTTGCAGAAATTCTTTGTACAGGGAATTGCCTCTACAGGTATAAAAGGATAATTAATGATATCTCATTCTGAACTTGATACTGCTTTTCAATATGCGCTTAAGCAGGTAAAAAAAAATATAGCACTGTTTAAAGGCCGCTGTCAAAATCATACCAGTGTTAATAATTTTTATGAACCCTGTGATAACAATCAATGGACCTGCGGGTTCTGGCCCGGGCAGTTATGGCTTTGTTATGAATATTCAAAGGAGAAAATATTTATTGATGCAGCTGGTCATTTAGTTGAAAGTTTTCTTCATAGAATTGAAAATAAAATTGAAGTAGATCATCACGATATGGGTTTTCTCTATACTCCGTCCTGTACAGCTTCCTGGATGCTCAGTAATAATACAGATGCAAAAAAAGCGGCGCTGCTTGCATCTGATCAGCTTCTTCTCCGTTTCCAGCCAAAGGGCGGGTTTTTGCAGGCATGGGGAGAAATGGGTAAAAAAGAAAATTACCGTTTTATTATTGACTGTTTAATGAATACTCCCTTACTATTTTGGGCAGCAGAAGAAACAGGCAGAAGTAACTACGCTGATATTGCCGTAACTCACATAGAGACATGCATGAAGTATTCAATACGTGAAGACGGATCAACCTATCATACTTTTTTTATGGATAGCGAAACAGGTTTGCCTTCTCATGGTGCAACTTGTCAGGGTTATAAAGATGATTCATTCTGGGCCCGCGGTCAGGCATGGGCTGTATACGGAACTGCATTGGCCTACCGTTATACAAAAAATCCTGCGTATCTGGAAAAGTTTAAAAAGGTAGTATCCTTTTATGAATCCAAACTCCCCGAAGATTTCATACCTTACTGGGACATGATTTTTACCGAAGGGAATACTGAACCTCGTGATTCTTCAAGTGCTGCAATTGTTTCGTGCGGTTTATTAGAAATGGCTTCTATACTGGAACAAGAAGGACGTACATTACTGGATGATCCGGGGGATGCAAAGAAAGTACTCAATGAAGCAGACAGATATAAAGCCTCTGCACAAAGAATGGTTGAAAGTCTTATTAAAAATTATGCTGTAAAGGATGAAGATGTTTCAAACGGCATCGTGCTTCACGGCACATACAGTAAAAAATCGCCGTATAATACCTGCACTCCCGAAGGTGTTGATGAGTGTACTACATGGGGAGACTATTTTTATCTTGAGGCATTAACACGCCTTGATAATCCGGAATGGAAATCTTATTGGTAAATAAAGGAACATCATGAAAACTGCAGATTTTTTTAATCAGAATAAACGCTTTTTTTTCGGCAGCAGAGATGCAGCAGCCGCTTATGTAAAACAGTACTGCAAAGATGAATTAGATCATGTCATAAAGACCGCAGATAATACTGTACAGCAGAAATTTATTTTTGACCTGCGCTGGGATATGGAACGGACGTATGAGCCGGTTATTTTTACTAAAGAAATTGACTGGCTTTATCAGCCTTCAGACGATCCGGAGTGGGTGTTTGCGTTTAACAGAATGAGGTTCTGGATTTGTTTAGGACAGGCTTATGCTGTTACCGGCGATGAAAAATATGCTGCCTGTTTTACTAAGCAGCTTTGTCACTGGATAGATACCGTTAAAAAAGATCATCCTCATAATGCAAAGGCGTGGAGAACTATTGAGACAGGACTCCGCCTTGAATACTGGCTAAAAGCAGTGTGCTATTTTAAAGGCAGTGTTCACCTTACCGATGAAGTAATGACAAAGTTTGAACACAGTATTGTTGAACATGCAGAGTTTATTATGAGTGTATACAACAGCTTTAACTATATGAGTAACTGGGGTGTTCTTGCAAATCACGGATTATTTCTTGCAGGTGCAATGATGCCGGATCTTGATGATGAATCCAAAAAACGCAATAACACGTATATTAAGACTTCGTTATACCGGCTGTCGCAAATAACAGAAGTTCAAATATATGATGACGGTATGCAGTGGGAGCAGAGCACCATGTATCATAATGAAGTGTGTCATGATCTGCTTGATGTTGTTATTATTGCAAAGCGTAATGGTATTGAGCTTCCGTATCCCATAGAAGAAAAAACAAGAGCAATGTGTTACGCCGACATCATCCTTCAAAAACCCGACGGCCACGAACTATGTATGGGCGACAGCGACGACATTGATCAGCGAGACATTGTCTCAAAGGGCGCCTATATTTTTAAGGACCCTGTGTTAAAATCCTCTTCCTATGAAAAACTTGATTTTGATACTGTATGGGATCTCGGGTTTGAAGCTGTAGAAGATTTTGAGAAAATTCAAAAAAAACATCCTGAACAATTGTCTCTTGCACTAAGCGAAAGCGGTCATGTCTGCTTCCGGTCAAGCCGGGAAAAGGATGCAGTCTTTTTTCACTTTTTCTGCGGAACACTCGGCGCAGGTCATGGTCATGCAGACAAACTTCATATAGATGTATTTTCAAATGGTGAAGACATTCTTCTTGATCCGGGGCGTTTTACCTATGTCGATAGCCCTGACCGCTACAAGTACAAAGATGCAAGCGCACACAATACCTGTACAATTGACGGTAAGAGCTGTTATACATTTAAAGACAGCTGGGGATGCTCATCATTAGATAAGGCTGTAAATTTCCGCTGGAAAGATGCCGGCGATTATGCCTTTTGTGAAGGCGGTCATCTTGGGTATATGCTTAATAATTCAAAGCCTGTTTATGCAGAGCGGCGGGTACTGTACATTAAACCCGGTATTTTTATTATTAATGATGTTTTTTATGCTCAAGAAAAACATGTATATGATATGTATTATCATGTTAATAATCTTGGAAGGCTTGAAACCGAAGGGGATAATACAGAAAAAAATATACACCGCTTGAAATATACCAGCGATCTAAATACAGCGCAGTTCGTAATTCTCGGGAAAAATATAATAAGCACAATAATGGAAGGCAATGTTTCGCGGCATTATAATGAGGAAGAATCTTCCCCGGTAATAAAAGCAAGCTGGGAAGCTGACGGTTTTACTTCGGTGTTCACGGTTATCGGCCTTAACAGTGATCGCCTTAGTGTTAAAAAAGTTCCGGTTTTATCTAATTATAAAAACGCTGTATTCCCGGATTCAATGATTGAGGCTCTGGAAGTAGATATTCCAGGATCAAAAAAAGCATACACCGCAGTATTTGCGCACCAGGAATATGCAAGTCCAACCGACACCTTCTGTGCAGGCGGCATAACGTATGATGAACTGCAGAATGCACAAATCCCTCTGTGGAAGCCGGGAAACACCGGAAACGCTTCCGGCTGGGGCGCTGTAAACAGTAAGACCGGCTGTACAGGTTTCGGCCGGTTAACAGTTTTTGACCGGGGTCCAGGCAGCGCAGACACAGTTGAGGGAGAAGGTTTTAGAACTGGTAAAATGCTTGCAGTGTAAGTAATGCACGGGTATACTGTTAGTATGCGTAAAACTGCTTTCTCTATAAAAAATACCTTAACGCTTTTGACCGTTACTATATCACTAATGGTAACGGTATTTCTTGCTTCGGTAAGTTTTATTGTTTCGCAGTCGTATGTTACTCAGAATCTGATACAAACTACCGAGTTTAATCTGCAGCTTATATCAAATACTATTTCTCAGTATATATCTGCTGTGAATACCCTCGGTTCATGGATTCGGTTTAATTCAAGCATAGCTCAATGGTGTGAAAACCCGATGCATACAGAACTTGATGCTGTTGCTGTGTACAATAGAGTAAGGGAAGAGTTCCAACACAATAAAGCTAATACCTATATCAGGCGCCTCATCATTACAGACACATCTTTGTCAAAGTTTATACAAATAGGATCTGCTCTTACAGAGAGTGAACCGGTAACTGTTTTTTCTCTAAAAAAACTTCCTCTTGAGGCTCCTCCCTGGCAGCTTCTAACTACTGATCCGTTTGATTTATTAAGACGGGGGGAAAAACAAGGGAAAACTCAGATTTTTCCATTAGTACTGCCGGTTTTCCGTCCGGGCAGTTCAATAATCATAGGCTATGTATATATGTCAATAGATTCATCAATTATTACTTCTTCTTTTGCAAATTATACTTCAATGCAGAAAGGCAATGTATACGTGACTGCCGGAAGTACAATGTTTCTATTGCAGGATAATACATTTAAACCTGATAATACTTTTTTTCAAGGTAAAGAAATTCCGTCGTACTATAATCCCAAGAATGCACAGTCATCCATTACCACCCTTATTACTTCGGAGGGAAAACAGACCTTTGTTATTTTTCCTTTAGAAACAATGCTTCTTACTGAACGCATATCTAAACAATCGTTTGTTGATCAGCAGACTATATTTTTTAAATTACTTGGCGGTATATTTCTAGGCATCATGCTTATGGGAATTGGAATTTGGATTTCCTTATATAGGATGATAACAGTACCGGTGAGCAGGATACGCAGCCAGCTGGCTGTCATAGAATCCGGCAGCTTTACGCATAATCCCCTCATTGAATGGCATAATGAGATGGGCGACATAGGCCGGAGCATTAACTCTCTTTCTAAGAATATTGATTTATTAATGAACAAGCGCATAGCAGATGAAAAGAGCAAAAGACTTCTTGAATATAAAATACTGCAGGGACAGATTAATCCTCATTTTTTATACAATACACTTAATTCAATCCGCTGGATGGCAGAAATACAAAAGGCCGAAGGTATTGCAGAAATGACTATGTCTCTTGCGCGTCTTCTAAAAAACATTGCTAAAGATTCCGACACAATTATATCGCTTGAAAATGAATTAGCCCTCCTTGATGATTATTTTCTTATTCAGCAGTATCGTTATGGAGGAGCAATAACACTAATTAAAAATATTGATGCAGATGTTCTAAAAACAGGTATTCCAAGGTTTTCTCTTCAGCCGCTTATTGAAAATGCAATCTTTCACGGAATAGAGTCGACCGGCAAAAGCGGCAGAATTGAAATCTATGCTAAGAAAGTTGTAACAAACAAAACACAGGTTGTTCAGATAACCTTAACAGATAACGGTATTGGAATGACAGAAGAAGAAATAAGAACGATTTTTGAAGGCTCAGGCAAAGATGAAGACGGATTGTTTAAGAATGTGGGAATTTTAAATGTTCATAAACGAATAAAATATGAATTTGGTCCTGATTACGGATTAGGAATTATCAGTGAAAAAGGGAAATACACAAAAATTTCTATAGAGGTACCCGCCGAAAATGTATAAAGTTTTACTTGCAGATGATGAACCCTTGACTCTGATCGGACTGCAGTCCATGCTTGTGTGGGAAGCTTATAATCTGCAGATATGCGGAACGGCCAGAAACGGCGATGCAGCCCTTGAACTGATTGAAAAATTGAAGCCGGATATTGTTATTATTGATATTAAGATGCCGTGTAAAACAGGATTGGAAACTGCATCAATCAGCAGAGATTTATACGGCGATATTCCTGTATTCATTCTGCTTACAAGTTTTGAGGAAATAAAGTATCTGCACGGGGCTATTCAAGTTTCTGCTGTTGACTATTTAATTAAAATGGAACTGACAAAAACTACTCTTGTAAATGCATTGAATAAGGCATGCGAAAGATTAAAAAATCTAAACAAAGACGTCCCGTCTAACCCGGTAAATGAAAGAAAAAGTCTTTATGATAACTTTTTTTTATGTCTATTGTATGACTTATTTGATAATAACGAATCATATGAAAGTCAAAAAAAAGAGTTGCAAATAGAAACAGAAGAGGGTATGAAGTATGTAGTGTGCTGCTGTAAAATGAACGGTCCTGTGCAGGATACCGTTCAGCTGTATGCCAGCACTGTAAGAATGGTGAAGGAAACGATCGACAAGTTCTGCCGTAATGCAGTAATACATGTAGATATGAATCACATAGCTGTTGTATTTTTTTTACAAGAAAGAGGTGAAAGTACAGAAGAAGTAATTTGTTCAGCCTTACGGCAGGCAGCTCTGATTGTAAAAAACTATTTCTCGGTCACCCTTATAAGTTCAGCTGGTGTTTTTGTCGATGAATTGCGCCTTATATCACATTCTTTTAATGCAGCACGTGATCATTTAAGTGAAAATTCCAATGAAGAAAATACAGGGAACCTTTTCATAAGAGCAGAACATGAAAAGTATAAAAATAAGACAGTTCTTGAGGTTAAAAAATATATAAAAGATAATATACGAAAAAAATTGTACCTAACTGATATTGCTTCCCATTTTTGTTTAACTCCGAATTATTTTAGTCAGCTTTTTACAAAAGCGGCTGGGATAACTATTACCGAATTTGTAACAATAGAAAAAATAAAGGAAGCAAAAAAAATGCTTCAATCCGGCGATATAAAAATATATGAAATATCAGATACTCTTGGCTTTGAAAGCGCATTTTATTTTAGCAAGGTATTTAAGAAGGTGACAGGCTTTTCACCAAAAGAGTATCAAAAAAAAATTAGTATAAATAAACATGAAGGAGATAGCAATGATTAAAGAGAGAATTCAGAATATAGAAAAAACATTACAGGATTATTCATTATGCGAACCATTACAGTCAGCAGTATGGAAAAATCTTCCTTCTGACATAAAAGAGGTACTTATATCTAAGGGGAATAAAGCACTCGAAACATCATGGAGCAGCATTCTAGCCTGTGACTATCTTGATTTTTCACGTACAGGAAATAGAAAAAGATTTGAAGATTTGTACTTTTCACGGCGCTTAAAGATTAACGACCTTATTCTTTTTTACTGTATTCAGCAAACAGAAGATACTATTGATGCAGTGTTAAGCAGGAAAATACTCGATGAAATACTAAATGGACTTATGTTATTGTGTGAAGAAAGCGGCTGGCAGCTTCCTTCTCATAACAGCTATATTCGTGATACTCCTCAGCTGCCGTTTCCTAATTCGAAAAGACCGGTCATAGATTTATTTGCTGCAGAAACAGGCGCATTAATTTCCTGCGCTTATGCATTACTAAAAAAAGAGCTGGACTCAATTGATGAGCAAATTGGTAAAAGAATCGAAAGCGAATTACATACAAGAATTGTCGAGCCTTATTTGAATGAGCATTTCTGGTGGATGGGAAGCGGTGATGGTGAAGGTGATGAGCCGATGTGTAACTGGACTCCCTGGTGTACTCAAAACATATTACTCGTTTTTTTTACTCTTAAGCTTGAGGAGGAAAAAAGATTTTCTGCATTACAAAAAGCTGCCTTTAGTTTAGATTGTTTCTTAAAAGATTACGGAGAAGATGGAGCATGCTGTGAGGGTGTTCAGTATTATTCTCATGCAGGTCTGTGTCTCTTTAATGCTGTAGAAATTATAAACACAGTGGCGGATGGAATTTTAGACACCGTGTATAAAGAGAAAAAAATTAGAAATATTGCAGAGTTTCCATACTATATGCATGTAAAAAATGACATATATTTTAATTTCGCTGATTGTTCCCCTCTGGCGCTCAAGCCCGGGGTTAGGGAATATCTTTTTGGGGAAAAGGTGAAGAGTTCTGTGTTGTGCAGTCTTGCCTTAGAGAATATTTCTAAGGCAAGGGCAGAAGATACGGTATTAGCAAATGAAATAAACCTTTTTTACCGTCTTCAAAATATTTCAAACATAAGCAGTATAATAAACAAACAACAAGCAATAATTGAAAAGGAAGACAAGGAAAAGTATTATGAGAGCTGCGGAATATTTATAAAAAGCGGAGCAAAATTTCAAACCGCTGTAAAAGCAGGGAACAACGGCGACAGTCATAATCATAATGATACTGGAAGCTTCATTATTTATAAGAATGGAAAACCTGTATTTATAGATATTGGAGTAGAAACGTATACTGCAAAAACATTTTCTACATCAAGGTATGAAATTTGGACCATGCAGTCTGCCTGGCATAATCTGCCTTCTTTTTCCCTGGAAATGCAGTGCGATGGAGCTGACTATTGTGCGCGGAATGTACAACACAGTTACGGCCGCAGCAGTTTTATTTCAATGGATATATCTAAGGCATATAAAAAAAGTGCGGGAATAACATCATATGTACGAAGGGTTGATTTTGAAGGCGACAATAAAATAACAATACATGATGTCTTCGTTCCCGAATCATCTGCAGCTGCACAAATACAGTATCCTGTGCTTTCGCTCATCACTCATGAAGAACCTAAAATACGTGAAAAAGACGGTCTGCTCACAACAGAAATCCAAAATGCAAAAGTATCTATACGGTGTTTGCCCGCGGAAAGAAATCTATACTATGTCGAAAGTGTTCCCATAACAGATTCACGTCTGCAGGAAGCCTGGACAGAATCAGTGTACCGGATACTCCTCCCTTTTAAGAAAGAAATTATTATTGAAATAGAGTAGGAAAATTACAAGTCTGTTCCAAATACTTGAATCTGAGTAAGGGCAGGGAAGGGCGATGGGGTGTCAGCTTTAATTAGGTTTTTTAGGACAAGTGATGTAATTGTTCTTTTAGTACATTTGAAACTTTGTGCTCCAGCTTTTTTTTCGAGTGTGATTTCCATATTTTCCCCGTCTGAAAATGCAACTTCTGCTTTTTCCCACCATGCGTCATGCGGGAAGTCTGATCTCAAGTATAAGACAATTTCGTCTATAACTACCGGGCGTCCAAAGTCCAATGTGAGTTCTGCATTTGGATCCTTGTTGATTCCCCAGCTTGTATACGGCCATTCGCCGTGAAAAGAAGAAGCGAGGTATCCGTCTATTGCATTGCGTGATGCAAAAACAGATTCGCCCCGTGTTTCAACATTTGCTTTTGAATGAGGAAAAAGATTTGTATTTTCGTGAGTGTCGTAAGGATTGAACGCAAGATTTTTTCTGCATAGAATTTCATGTTGTGAAGCGGAACGAACATGTATGTAATGACGGGTACCGGAAAAAGAAAAAGGGGCATATGAAATACGCTTTTCATTGAATGGAATTGTAAATGAAGCTGAGCCATCTTTTAAAAAACAAAAGCAAGGCGCCATAGTGTGATCGAGCTGAAAAACAACAAAAACAGGGAAGGTATCAGTCTTAACTGATATAACATCGCCTTCATTATACCCGCCTTCATACACCAGAACGGTTTCGTTTTCGCCTGATGATTTTGACAGTATCTGTCCCGAATTATTGGTCACTGTTATTTCAAAGTTCATTACATTCCTCATAGCGGCGGATGCTTGTGAACATCCGCCTTGTATTTTTAGCGTAAATCCATTGCGGGTATTGTGTCCATGTCGTCAAATACACGGTTTTCACCGGCCATAGACCAGATGAATGTATAATTGCTTGTCCCGCATCCGGAGTGTATAGACCAGCTTGGAGAAATTATAGCCTGTTCATTGTGCATAACAACATGGCGGGTTTCACTTCCTTCACCCATGTAGTGAAATACAATGTTGTCCTTAGGAACATTGAAATACATATATACTTCCATGCGGCGTTCGTGTGTGTGGCATGGCATAGTGTTCCAAACAGAACCGGGAGCAAGGGTTGTTACACCCATAGAAAGCTGGCAGGTTTCAAGAACGGACGGGTGAATGTACTGACGGATAATTCTCTTATTTGCAGTCAATGAATCTCCTAATTCTTTTTGAGCAGCTTCTTCGCTTGTAATATGTTTTGCAGGACAGGCCTTATGAGCGGGCGCTGAACACATGTAAAACTTTGCACTCTCTGTTCCTGTGCTTTCGAACTCAATTTTTTTTGTTCCCATTGGAAGATACAGGGCATCGAGATTTCCCATTGTGTACACATTTTCATCGGCAAAAACTTTTCCTTCGCCGCCTATATTAATAATTCCGAGTTCTCTGCGCTCAAGGAAAAATTGTGTTCCGAAGTTTTTCCAGCAGTCCATGTTCTTCTCTATTGACAGCCTGCTATTCACGGGCATAGCGCCCAATGTTACCATTCTATCAACGTGTGAATATACTGCCGTTACATCGCCGCTTTTAAAAACAGTATCAATGAGAAATTCATTGCGAATTTCTTCTGTAGTGTACCTTTTGAAATCTCTCTGATTAACAGAATACCTAATATCCATGATTCCTCCTATATAGGGCAACCAGTGCTTGTTGACCTTTAAAACTTAATTGTATACAAAAAAGTTATCTGTATACATTTACAAACTTAGTATATAGCGCTATACTGTACCTGTCAATCATTAATTGTTATGTTTGTATAACAAAGTATACAGAGGAGTAAGATATGTTTAATGAAAAAAGCTTTCGTCTTGACGGAAAGGTCGCTCTGGTAACAGGCGCCTCCTATGGTATTGGATTTGCAATTGCCAGCGGTCTTGCAGCTTATGGTGCAAAAATCGTATTTAACGACATTAATCAGGAACTTGTTGACAAGGGAATATCAGCTTACAAAACGAGCGGTATACCTGCTCACGGCTATGTTTGCGATGTTACCGACGAGAATGCCGTTCAAAAGATGGTTTCTACTATAGAAAAGGATGCAGGAGTAATTGATATTCTTGTCAATAATGCAGGTATCATAAAAAGAATACCAATGTGCGAAATGTCTGTGGAAGACTTTAGAAAGGTAATAGATATTGATCTTAATGCGCCCTTCATTGTATCGAAGGCTGTACTGCCGTCGATGATTAAAAAAGGACACGGCAAGATCATCAACATCTGCTCTATGATGAGCGAACTGGGAAGGGAAACAGTCTCTGCCTATGCAGCAGCAAAGGGCGGTTTAAAAATGCTTACGCGAAATATCTGCTCAGAATTCGGCCATGCAAATATTCAGTGTAACGGATTAGGACCGGGCTACATTGAAACCCCGCAGACAGCTCCCTTACGGGAAAAACAGGCTGACGGCTCCCGTCATCCCTTTGATGCTTTTATTCTGGCTAAAACTCCTGCAGAACGCTGGGGAACAACAGAAGACCTTATGGGTCCGGCTGTCTTTTTAGCATCGGATGCTTCAAACTTTGTAAACGGTCACATACTCTATGTAGACGGCGGAATTTTAGCATACATAGGAAAACAGCCGTAATAATGATCATAGTAATAACCAGCATAAAGGAATAAGACTGCCATGAAAGATCGTGAACAAGTACGACCGGTGAAGCCACAGGATTCTGCAGGATTAATTTACACAACACTCAAACGGGAAATCCTTAATCTTACCATTAAGCCGGGAGAGGAAGTTTGTGAGAGCAGTATTTGTTCACGATTCAATGCATCCCGTACTCCCGTGCGGGAAGCCTTTATGCGGCTGCAGAATGCAGGGTTATTAACAACAGTTTCTTATAAAGGCTCTATTGCATCCCTTTTAGATTACGATGCCATCCAGCAGGTTATTTATATGAGAAGCATTGTAGAATCGGCCGTGCTATCAGACTTTATAGGGAAAATTACACCGTATCAAATAGAAGAACTGCGCTATAGAATTAACCTTCAAAGAATCCTTGTCAGCGATGCAATAGATATTAATAAGTTTTTCGAAGCCGATTATGAGTTTCATTCAATCTGGTTTACTCATGAAAAAAAGGAAGTCCTTTGGAAAATAATTCAGCGGTCTCAATTTCATTATTCACGTTTTCGCATGCTCGATCTGAAAGATACAGATCACTGCAAAGATATTTTCAATGAACATGAACACTTATTTAGCCTTATTGAAAAAAAAGAAACCGGCAAAATATCAGGCTTTATTAATGAACATTTACAAGGAGGTATGCATAGAATAGCTGAACGCATCACCAAAGATTATGCTTCTTATTTTTTATAACAAAAGTTTTTCACAATGATTTTTCATTAGGTGTTGTGTTGTAATCAGGTTTGATTTTTCTGTTGTTATTAAACAGCTGGTTATAAAAATCTTTACTATTACAGCCGCCATGTCGGAAACCGTACACACATGCAGTTTTGCCTTCCCGTTCCTGCATCTTAACATTCTTCTTCAGACATATCTAGTTTTACTACTCTTCTCTGCCTGTATGCCGGTTTCTGCACTAATTATGACGGCATATACCATTAGTTTTATGATTAAGGATGTGAAGACAATTGGACCGGTTAATAAGAAATAAGGACTACGCTAGCCCCTTGGGTCATTGAGATAATGCTAATCCTACGAAAAAAACGTTATCATTCCGCCTTGGAGTGACTGAAAGGAACGGAACGAACGGGCTGTATTACAGTTTACTTGTAGAATTAATCATTGGGATTCCACCAGCCCTCACGGCGCCATAGAATTAGATATATAAAATTCTATTTGACTCTCCCCCTACAGGAGACTGTATACTATAGGCATGAGTAATAACGAAATATGTATTAAAGGATTGAGAGAAAACAACCTTAAAAACGTGGATCTAAAGATTCCAAAAGAGAAGATTGTCGTGTTCACAGGCGTATCGGGGAGCGGCAAGTCAAGTATTGTATTTGATACCATTGCAAGCGAGAGTCAGAGGCAGATGAACGAAAGCTATTCCGCCTTCATCCGTTCCCGTCTTCCAAAGTTTCCCAAACCTCATGCAGACAGCATCGAAAATCTTACCGCCTCTGTCATTGTCGATCAGACACCGCTCGGAGGCAATGCACGTTCAACGGTCGGCACTATATCGGACATGTACACGAGTTTAAGACTCATCTTCTCCCGCATCGGAACTCCCCACGTCGGGACGGCTTCGTTTTTCTCCTTCAACGATCCCAACGGCATGTGCAAAACCTGCTCGGGTCTGGGCCGTGTTATGGGTATTGATATTTCCTCTCTTTTACAAACTGATAAATCCCTCCGCTCGGGCGGCATCACGCACACGCTCTATAAAGAGGGCGCATACTTTTGGCTCCAGCTCGAAAAATCAAAGTTCTTCGACATGGATAAAATATTGTCTGATTTTTCAGAGGAAGAAATGAATTTACTGCTCTATGGAAACCGGAAAGGTTTAACACAGGACGATACCGCAGCTCAAACTGATATTGCCTCCGCTAAAAAAATGGAAAAGGAACTGCGGGAAAGCAAATTTGTAGAAGGATTAATTCCTCACATGACGCGTCTCTTTCTTAACCGCGACACAAGCGGCATGAGTAAGCCTCTTCGCGAAAACGCACAGAAGATGCTGCACGAAGAATTGTGTCCCGACTGTAAAGGGGAGCGGCTCAATAAAGAAGCGCGCTCTTGTAAGGTTGCGGGTTATACCATAGTTGAAATGTGTGCTATGGAAGCATCAGAATTGTATGAGGTTTTAAAGACAATAAAGGACAGCAGGGTGCAAACGGTCGTCGATTCGCTGTGTGCAGGACTTAAGCGCCTTGTCGACATAGGTCTTCCCTATATCAGTCTAAACCGCGATTCCTCATCGCTTTCCGGAGGGGAGGCGCAAAGGTTAAAACTGGTACGCTACATGGGATCGAGTTTGAGCAATCTGACCTACATCTTCGACGAGCCGAGTACTGGTCTACATCCGCGCGATGTGGGACGAATGAATACTCTTCTGCAGAATCTACGCGACAAGGGCAATACTGTTCTTGTGGTCGAGCACGATAAGGATGTTATTTCAATCGCAGACCATGTCATAGATGTAGGGCCTCATGCAGGAAGGGACGGCGGAAAAATTATATTTGAGGGAAGCTATATGTCCCTTCTGGAAACTGAAACGCTTACAGGGAAAGCAATGAAGACATCATTGGATTATAAGGAAAAAGTAAGAAACCCTTCCGGTTATCTTTGTGTAGAAAACGCATCTATTCATAATCTCAAAAATATCAGTGTGGAGATTCCAACGGGAGTGATGACCGTTGTTACCGGAGTTGCCGGGAGCGGAAAGAGTTCTCTTATTTCGCACTGTTTTGCAAAAAAATATGAAGACCGTGTAGTTCGTGTAGATCAGGGACCGATTACTGCAACAAACAGATCCATGCCCGCATCCTACCTCGGATTCTTTGACAGCATTAGAAAGGTCTTTGCATCCTCTTCCGGAAAAGACATAGGCTTATTCAGTTTTAATTCAAAGGGTGCCTGTCCCTCCTGCGGAGGCAAGGGCGTCATAGTAACCGAACTTGCTTTCATGGATCCCGTCATAACTCCCTGCGAATCGTGCGGAGCAACGCGCTACAATGACGAGGCATTATCAGTTTTGTATAAGGGAAAGAGCATTGTCGATGTACTAAATCTTACGGTGGACGATGCTCTGGATTTTTTTGACAGCACAGATGACAGAGGAATTATCAGTGTGTTAAAAGCGATGAAGGAAACAGGATTGTCGTACATGACACTCGGCCAGCCGCTTTCTACGCTTTCAGGCGGGGAGAGGCAGAGAATTAAGCTTGCAAAGTACATCGGCAAAAAGGGAAACATACTAATCCTCGATGAGCCTACGACAGGACTCCATAGTTCCGACACCGGTAAACTTCTTTCTCTTTTTGATCGAATGGTAGACAAGGGAAATACGGTCATCATAATTGAGCATAATCTCGAGGTGGTAAAGCGCGCAGACTGGGTCATCGACATAGGCCCCGAAGGCGGCAGACACGGGGGGCAGGTGGTGTTTGCAGGAAGGCCAAAAGCGATGAGAGATGGAGCAAAAACCCTTACTGCAGACTGCCTGAGGAAGTGCTCGTAATTTCTGCTTGACAATCGGGTTATACCATGGTTATACTAATGGTATGAAAACTGCAATATCATTACCAGATACACTTTTCTCCGAGGCCGATACAGCTGCTAAGCGTATGGGAATTCCCCGGAGTCAGTTATTTTCGCAGGCTTTAGAAGAGTATTTAGCTAAGCATAAGAGTGAGAATATTACTGACAGTTATAATCGGCTTTTTTCCGGTAATGAAACTGCTGCCGAAAATGCAGTGCCCTATGCTTCTCTTGAATCATTGCGGGAGTTAACTAAAAATGACACGTGGTGATATTTGGATTGCAGATTTTGGTGTATCATTCGGTAGTGAAACAGGCTTTATCCGCCCTGTCATAATAGTTCAAAATAATGCAGTCAATAAAAGCAGCATTAATACAACAGTTATTGTTCCTCTTACTTCAAATCTTGTTTATGAAGAGGCGGCGGGAAATGTTTTCATAGATAAAAAAGAGTCGCGATTATCAAAGGACTCTGTTGCCGTAGTTTCACAATTGGGTGTTATAGATAAAAAGCGGCTTATAAAAAAAGTTCATACCCTCTCTGCATATACAATGAATTTACTGGAAGAAGGTATAAGACTGATACTGGACTTACACTAAAAATTTAGAGTAGTTCCGCAGCGGGGTAATTCGACAACTAACGGAAGTGCAGTTTTTAATATCTGCATTTCGTTTTCTCCCGTGCAGTGGCAAGGATACACTTTATCTATTTTGTGTTCGCGAATGAAGTGTATTGTTGCGTCCATTCTCTCTTTGGAAACGCCTGCAAGATGAAAGCCCCCGATCACAGAATGAATGTGTTTTCCTCTGGTTTCTTCTATTATATGGGTGCACATATTCATAAAG
>Ga0116148_1002937_pt1 | contig 16213 bp, 14 predicted proteins | sample AD_UKC055_MetaG_FD_89786 | JGI IMG/M metagenome (GOLD analysis project Ga0116148, IMG submission 89786) | Active sludge microbial communities of municipal wastewater-treating anaerobic digesters from USA - AD_UKC055_MetaG | ecosystem: Engineered > Bioreactor > Anaerobic > Digestate | place: USA... | reverse complement strand
CAACAACGGCATCCTCGAAGGCATCAACAGCATGATCCAGGCCGCCAAGGCCAGAGCACGTGGTTACCGCTCCATGAAGTACTTCATCACGATGATCTATCTCATCAGCGGCAAACTGGACTTTAGGTTACCCACTTGAAACAGCGAGGAACCTATTTTTCTTTGACGATCACTTCCTGGACCTCGGCCCCCTCGAAAACATCCATGACCTTCTGCAGGAGCGGGTGGTTCAGGGCTTCCCGCCGGATGTGGTTTGCCCGGTTCGGACTCGGGCCGTTCGCCTCTCCCGGCCCGTTTTCGACGGTCTCCACGGCCAGGGTGACCGGCCGGCCGAAGAATTCCCGGGCCATGGCCTCGAGCTTTTCGCGCTGGGGCTTCTCGTCGAAGAAATCGAGGAACAGATAGCCCCTCGGGAACCCGAGCCGCAGCGTCCCGTCGACAAACCCGATCAGCCGGCCCGGCTCGATCTTTGCCCACAGCGGCTGGCTCCTGCGCTTGACGAACTGCTTGAACTCTTCCCAGCGGTCCCCGGAACCCTGCGGGGCCGCGTCCCTGACCACGGGTTCGTCGGATCCCGGATCGATCGCCGTTCTTTCGGCAGGTGGCGCATAGGGCTTCTCCGGGGCGGGCCTTGCGGACGCGGGGTCCTGGCCGAGTCGCCTCTCGATCCCTTCCATGCGGGCAAGAATCTCGTCGATGGGGATCAGGGGTTCCTGCCAGGCCATCTTGACGGCCGTGAATTCCAGGACGAGACGGGGGTTGATGCTCCTGCGCACCTCTTCCTCTCCCACCATGAGCACGTCGAGCAGGCGCTGCAGCGTCTCCCGCGAGGCGGTGGCGGCCTGCCGCCTGAGCTCGGTCACGTCGTGGTCGGGCAGATCCAGAAGGTCCCCTCCGCCGTTCGTGATCTTGACGAGCAGCAGGTTCCGGAAATGGCCCAGCATCCTCTCGTAGAAGACCTTGAGGTCGGCCCCGGCGAAGAAGGCCTCGTCGATGATCTTGAGGCAGGCCGCGGCATCCCGGGCCAGCACGGCGCGGGAGAGATCGAGGAGATACTTGCGGTCGCCCATCCCCAGGAGGGCCTCCACGTCGGCGTCGGCGATGTCGACGCCGGCAAAGGAGATGGCCTGGTCGAGGATGCTCTGGGAATCGCGCAGGCTGCCCTCGCCGGCCTGGGCGATCCAGGTCAGGGCCTGGTCGCTCACCCGGATGCCCTCGCCGGAGGCGATCCTGCGCAGCGTCGCCGTGATCTCCTTGAGCGAGATGCGTTTGAACTCGTAGCGCTGGCAGCGCGACAGGATCGTGGCGGGGATCTTGTGGGTCTCCGTGGTGGCGAAGACGAAGATGACGTGGGGCGGCGGCTCCTCGAGGGTCTTCAGCAGCGCGTTGAAGGCCTCCTTGGTGAGCATGTGCACCTCGTCGATGATGTAGATCTTGTAGCGCGACGACGAGGGGGAAAACTTCACGTTTTCCCTGAGCTCCCGGATCTCGTCGATGCCCCGGTTGGACGCCCCGTCGATCTCGCGGACGTCCATCGAGGAGCCCTCCGTGATCTCGCGGCAGTTCGTGCAGGCATTGCAGGGCCTCTCCGTGGGCCCGTGCCCGCAGTTGAGGGCCTTGGCCAGGATGCGGGCCACCGAGGTCTTGCCGATCCCGCGGGGGCCGCTGAAGATGAAGGCGTGGGCCACGCGGCCCAGGCGGATCGCGTTGCGCAGCGTCGTGACCACGTGATCCTGCCCGACCACGTCCTCGAAGACCTGGGGTCTCCACTTTCTGGCTAGGACTAAGTATTCCACCATGGCCCCGGTGTTTTATAAGGATAGCCGGGCTTGCCGTAGCACACGACGGTTCTTGCTGCCGCTGCTTCCTTCCGGACCTGACGGGGTTCACAAGTCGGCGTTGCACGGGGCCCGGCTATCGTTTTCAGTATATCCTTTCCCTGTCCCGATGGGAAGGGGCGAGGATTTTTTCCACAGCCCCCCGGATGCCCGCAAGGTCGCTGTCGATGACCTCCAGCGGCCGGCGGGCAAAGACGCCCATGTCCTTCAGGCCCGAGCCCGTGAGCAGGAGGACCACCGAATCCTCTTCGCCGATCTTCCCTGCAGCCCTCAGCTTTCTGACGGCCGCAAGCGACGTGGCCGCCGCCGGCTCGACGAAATACCCGGCGCCGGCGAGCCGGCGCTGGGAATCGAGGATTTCCTCTTCCGTGACGTCCTCGGCAAGCCAGCCGAAACGCCGGGCCTTCCGGACGATCTCGTCTCCCCCCGGCGGGTCCCCCGAGGTCATGGCCTCGGCGACGGTTTCCTTCCCCGTCACGGGGACGACCCGGTCGCGGCCCTCCCGGATGGCCGCGACGAGGGGATTGACATTCGCCGCCTGGACGACGATCATCCGGGGAAGCCCGCCGATCAGCCCCGCCGCAAGGAGTTCCCGGTAGCCCTTGAAGATCCCCCGGATGTGTCCGCAGGCCGAGGTGGGCACGGCGATAAAATCGGGGATGCGCCCCTCGAGCTGTTCGAACATCTCGAAGGCCGTCAGCTTGTAGCCCTCCGCGCGGAGGGGGCCGTTTCCGGAGACGACCCGCAGGCGGAGCCCGGGGGCCAGGCCCAGGACCTCCCGCTTCATCACGGAGTAGTCGGGGGCGGCGACCCGCACGACGGCGGCCCCGTGGACGGCCATGGCCCGGATCTTTTCCGGGGGCGCGTAACGGGGGACGAAGACGACGGCCCGGATCCCCGCGTGCGCCCCGTAGGCGGCGATGGAGTTCCCCATGTTGCCCGTCGATATCGTGGCCGTGACGGACTCGCCCATCTGGCGGGCCATTGCGATCACGGTGAGCGAGCCGCGGTCCTTGAAGCTCCACGTGGGGTTCATGGTCTCGTTTTTCAAGAGCAGCCGGCCGATGCCGGTGAACCGCGAAAGGCTCTCCCCCGCGGGCAGAAGCGGGGTGCCGCCTTCGCCAAGGGTCAGGCCCTCGTCGATCGCGACGGGCAGAAAGTCGGCGAAACGCTCCCAGAGATACCGGCCCGGCCTCACGCGGGCACCCTCCAGCCCGTCGATCGCAACCTCCAGGGACTCGCCGTTGTCGGCAAACTCCCCGATGCGCTCGAAGGGGAAGGCCTGGCCGGTGATGGTGGACAGGAGCCTTTTCACGTCTTGAACCGCAACCCGGGGCCCGGGAAAGAAAAACGGCGGGCAACACCCGATCGCCGCCGTCTTGCGTTCTGGCGGAGAGAGGGGGATTCGAACCCCCGGTGCACCTTTAAGGGGCGCACACACGATTTCCAGTCGTGCCCATTCGGCCTCTCTGGCATCTCTCCGAAATTTCCCTTATCAGCAAAGAGGGGCCCCCGCCGGGGGCCCTCCTTGCTTTGGGCGTCTCTTACCAGTTTAACCGCCGTTTGTCCATACCCTTCTTGCAGGACAAAAGCCGAAGCATATCAACGGAAAGGGTCGGCCGAAACCCGGAAGCGGGGCGGAGGGACTGGCCGGGGAAGCGCAGCGGGAAGAAAGAATGGCGGAGAGAGGGGGATTCGAACCCCCGTGAGAGCTGTTAGGCCCTCAAACCGATTTCGAGTCGGTCCCGTTATGACCACTTCGGTATCTCTCCGCTCCTATGGTGGATTCATAATCGTTTTTCGCGGAAAAATCTACTCAAAATTTCACCGCATTCCGCCGCGATGACCCCGCCCGTGACATCGATCCGGTGGTTGAGGCGGGGATCCTCCAGCACCCGGTAGAGGGAAACGACGGCGCCGCCCTTCGGGTCCGTCGCCCCGAAGACGAGCCGAGCAACGCGGGCCTGCACGAGGGCCCCCGCGCACATGAGGCATGGCTCGATCGTCACGTAGAGCGTCGTGCCCGCCAAGCGGTAATTGCCCTCGGCGGCCGCGGCCCTGCGCAGGGCCAGGATCTCGGCGTGGGCCGAAGGGTCGCTGAGGCCCACGGGCCCGTTGTGGGCCGCGGCGATGAGCGCATGGTCCCTGACGATGACGGCGCCCACGGGCACCTCGCCCACGGCCAGGGCCTTCTGCGCCTCGGCAAGGGCAAGCCTCATCCATTGTTCGTCATGGTCCATCGCCCGTCCCGCCTCGGCCGCCGGGCTGGCAGCAAACTTGCTTTATTTCAAATTGTTGACTATATGCGGGGTGTTGCCCGCTCTTCTTCACTTCCATCTTTTCCCGGGGTGATGCCGCATGATCACAAGGAAAGTCCTCCTGCGATTCATTCTGGCATCCTGCGCCTTCCACGCGGCCTTCCTGTCCCTCGCGGGAATCCTGCTCTCCGGGAGCTCCACGCTTCCCTTCGAAACCTTCACCGTAAGGCTTGCCGATTCGCCGGTGAAACAGGCCGACGACAGCCGAAAGGCGGAAATCAAGAAGGAGGTCTCCCTCGACAAGCCACGCAAGGAGCCGGCCGCAGGACCCGAGGAGACCGTCGACCTCGCCAACCCCGCCGGGAAATACCGAACCTACCTTCGGGACCTGCGGCAGAAAATCGAGTCCCTCTGGGTCTACCCCCGGGAGGCCTACGCGCGAAGCGAAACGGGGACGGCGGTCGTGCGTTTCTCGATCCAGAGCGACGGCACGCTGGCCGCCACGGGCATCGTCTCGTCATCGGGGTTCGAGTCTCTCGATCGCGGGGCGCTCGCCGTCGTGCAGGCCGCGGCCCCCTATGCCCCCTTCCCGGAAACGTTCAACCTCTCGACGCTCCACATTGTGGCCCGGTTCGAGTACGAACTGGACTAGGGAGAACCCCCATGGACGACCCCAACATCGACTATGCCCGCGAGATCGTGGCCAAAGACCCCATGGCCTCCTTCCTGGGAATCCGGCTCGAGGAGGTCCGCCGGGCCTATTGCCGTCTTTCCGTCGAGATCAGGCCCGAGTACCTCAATGCCCACAGGCGGGCCCATGGGATGATCCTGTCGTCCATGATCGACCAGGCGGCCGCCGTGGCCGCAAACTCCATGGGGGATGACGTCCTGCTCGTGGAGCTGAAGATCAACTATCTTGCCGCGGCCGCCCCGGGGGAGATCGTCACGGCGGAGGCAAGGCCGGTCGACATCAAGAAGGCCCTCAGTCTCTGGACCGTCGATGTGCGCAGCGCCTCGGGCACGCTCGTCGCCACGGGACAGGCCCTGGGCTATCACCGTCCGCGAGAAAAGAAGGAAGCGAAGACAAGCGGAAGGTAGGAAGAGCCGAAAAACAAAACCTTTTCTCTTATCCGCGCTTCATGTCTTCCCGGCTCCCCTCTTTTTCCGCTCCTCCGCCCTTCTGCGCTTCCGCCCCTCCTTCCTTTTCGACAACGCAGTAGAAACCCGTCCCGCGCATGGCCGGCCCGAAGCAGCGGTTGTCGGAGATGCAGGCAGCCCTCCGCCGGTCTCCGCTTTTCCATCGGTTGACGAGGCCCGGCTCGCGGATGAAGGGACGGCTCATGGAAACGAAATCCGCAACCCCCCCGTTCACGAGGCCCTCGGCGACCTCGAAGGACCTTATCCCGCCCACGAGGGCCAGGGGGATGCGCAGCCTCGCCTTGAAGAGCCGTGCCGCATCCCGGAAGTAGGCCTCCTGCTCGACGCCTTCGATCTTGGGCCTCGACGGGCTCAGCTTGCCTGAAAGCAGCGTGCCGCCGGAGAGCTCGATCGCGTCGGCACCGGCTGCTGCGATCAGGAGCGCGGCCTGCAGGGCGTCCTCCCTCGTGAGGCCCCCCTGCAGGAAATCCTCGGAGTTCAGCTTCACCAGCAGGGGGTAATCGCCGCCGGCCGCCGCCCGGATGGAGCAGAGGATTTCCAAAACGATGCGGGCCCGGTTTTCGATGCTCCCGCCCCAGCGGTCGGTTCTTCGATTGAACCAGGGCGAGAGGAACTGGCTGAGAAGATAGCCATGGGCGGCGTGAACCTGGACCGCGTCGAATCCGGCCTTTTTCGCCCGCAGGGCCGCCTCCCCGTAAGCCCGGATCGTATCCTCGATGTCCGCCTCCGACATCTCCCTCCGTATGGTCTTTTCGGGGCCCCCCAGCCGCGAAGGGGCGAATGCCGGCTGTCCTGTCCGCTGCGTGGAGGCCAGAACGCCGCCGTGGGCAAGCTGCAGGGCGATACGGCCGCCTTCGGCGTGGACGGCCTGTGCCATCCGGGCAAGCCCGGCGATGCACTCGTCGCGGTCCACGGCGAGCTGCCCCCTCACCGCGAACCCCTCGGGCCGCACGTAGGCATGGCTCGAGATGATCAGCCCCACGCCGCCGGCCGCGAGGGCCCCCATGAGCGCGGCCAGCTCGTCCGTGCAGCCGCCGTCGGGCGCCGCCAGCCCCTCCCAGGTCGCGGAGCGGATGAAGCGGTTGGGCAACTCCAGGGAGCCGATCGATGCAGGCTGAAAAAGGACGGACTCGCTCATGCCATCGCCTCCTGCCGGCAAAAAAGGGATCTGTTGTTGACAAGGCCGCCGTCTCCCGATAAGGGAAACATGTCTGCCGTCGGGGCCCTCACAGGAATTTCTCCTATCCCATCGCGGGGCGGCCGTCAAGGAGGACCGCGGCAGCCGACGGATATCACAAGGAGGCAGGGGCATGGATTATCAGAGCATCGTCTACGAAAAAGCGGACACCGTGGGAATCGTCACCCTCAACCGCCCGGGGAGGCAGAACGCCCTGTCCATCGCCCTGCTCGAGGAGATGAACCGGTGTCTCGCGGGCGTCGCGGAGAGCCGCGAGGTGAAGGTGATCGTCATTCGCGCCGCGGGGAAGAACTTCTGCGCCGGCCACGACCTCGGAGATCTGGCGGGCAAGGACATCGCCGTGCACAACAGGATGTTTTCGATCTGCTCGGAGATGATGCTGCGGCTCCAGCGTATCCCCCAGCCCGTGATCGCCCAGGTCCACGGGATCGCCACCGCGGCGGGCTGCCAGCTCGTGGCGGCATGTGACCTCGCCGTCGCCGAGGAGGGGGCCCGGTTCGGCACCCCCGGCGTCAACCTCGGCGTCTTCTGCTCCTCGCCGGCGGTGTCGATCGTCCGGGCGGTGGGCCGCAAGCGCGCCATGGAGATGCTTTTCACGGCCCGGCTCATCGGCGCCCGCGAGGCCTGTGAGTGGGGCCTCGTCAACCGGGTCGTCCCGGCGGAGAGGCTCGAGGCGGAGACGATGGATCTGGCCCGGCACATCGCCAGGGCAAGCCTCTCGTGCCTCGCCATCGGCAAGCAGGCCTTCTACTCCCAGGTGAACCTGCCGGATCCGGCGGCGTACGATCTGGCCTCGAACGTGATCGTGAACAACTTTTTCACAGAGGACGGCAAGGAGGGGGTGGCCGCGTTCCTCGAGAAGAGAAAGCCCTCCTGGAAAGACCGCTGAAGAGAGGGGCAGCCAAGAAGGGACCCCTCCGGGCCCGGGGTGCCGGGGTGATGCAGTGAGGCGATGCACAGATGTCAGGAACGGGTCGGATCAAGAATTGCAATTATAAAATCGACCTGGCCCGGAAAGCGTTGGGCATCCCCGGGCAGGCGACGGCCGGGACGGCGAGGAAGCAATACCGGGAACTGGCCAAGCGGTGGCATCCCGACGTCAACCCCGGAAAAGAAGCCCATATTCGGATGCAGGAGCTGAACGGGGCGTATGCCTTTGGGGCCGCCATTTCCCGAAAAACGAAGGGAGAGAAACGCCGCCGAGGAGACGGAGAGACAGGCTGGAAGAAAAATAGGGAAACGCCGGCCTCCGTGAAGCCGGCGTTCCTTCTTGAGACGTTTTGCAGATCCCCCGGATCGGATGACCCGGGGGTTTTCAGGTCCTGACGCTTCGACCGGCGGTCTCACGCCGTTCGCTTCGTCGAGTCGATGTACTCGACGATCTTCTCGCCGAGCCTCTTCACGGTGGCCTCGAAGCGGTCCTCGTCGGTCTCCAGCAGCGTGAGGCGGAAGCCCAGCAGCGGCGTGAAGAAGGACGTGAGCGGAACGACGCAGATGCCCGTCGAACCCAGGAGGTAATAGACGAATCGCTTGTCGAGCTCGATGTTCTCCGAGGTGATCTTCTCGATGTACTGCTTGATCCCGTCGTGCTCGATGGGCAGGGTCTGCCTGTTGTTCAGCACGGCCTCGTTGAAGACGACGGTCATGTAGAAGGCGCCGTCGGTGCGGTTCACGACGATGTAGGGGACGTTTTTCAGGATGTTGAAGGCCATGTTGGAGAGCTTCTCGTAGCGCCGGATCCTCGTGTTGAGGTACTTCGGGTACTCCGGGTGCGTCATGACCTTCGGGATCGACATCTGGGGAAGCGTCGTCGAGCAGACCTCGGACATCTTCTGCTGCAGGATGGCGCTGGTGTAGCGCTGGAAGGTCTCGTCCTTGTCGGCGTTGTAGAACTCGATCCAGCCGCAGCGGGCCCCGGGCCAGGGGAACTCCTTGGAGATGCCCTTCATGCTCATGGCCGGGACATCCTCGACGATGTCGGAGAGCGGGCAGGCGACCTTCCCGTTGTAGACCATGTTGATGTAAGTCTCGTCGAAGACGAGGAACAGGTCGTTCTCCCGGGCGATCCGGACGATCCGCTTGAGCGTCTCCTCGTGATAGACGAAGCCCGTGGGGTTGTCGGGGTTGATGACGAGGATCCCCACGATGGCCTTGTGGTTCTTCACCTTCATCTCCAGCTCGTTCATGTCCGGGTGCCACTTGTGGTAGGGGTTCATCCGGTACGTGTTGGGCGGGAACGAGGCGTGGAGGACCTCGGCCAGGAAATGGGTCGAGTAGGTCGGCTCCGGGAGGATGACCCGGGCATCCACGCGGATCGCGCTGTAGCAGCGTGCAATGGCATCGCCCAGCCCGTTGAAGAACAGGATGTCGTCCGGGGTGATCTGGGTCTTGCCGCGGCGATTCACCAGGCCTGCCAGGAACTCGCGCGTCTCGTCCATCCCCTGCGTGGGGGAGTAGCCGAAAGACCGATTCTCCCGGATGATCTCGACGAGGACTTCCTTCATCCACTCCGGGATCTGCTCGCCCTTCTGGACGGGGTCCCCGATGTTCTCCCAGGTCACTTCCATGCCGCAGGCCTTGAGACGGTTCGCCACCCCGACGATGTTGCGGATTTCGTAGGTCAGTCCGTTTCCCCTCTTGGCGATGTCGAATCTCATGATGTTCCTCTCCCGGCGCCGTCAGGCGCCTTCTTGAAGAAAGGGCCTGTCACGAATTCGTATCGCCGGACCCCTTCCGGAAACCCGGCGTCGAAGCGGCCGATTCCTCAAGGAAACAATAGGGTATTTCGCTCGTTTATTACAAACGGCGGAAAAATTCTACCGAAATTTTCAGCCCCGGCCCGGTGGCCGGAGCGAGAGCGGATTCCGGTGCGGCATGCCGGAAGCGCGCGATGCGTCAACGATTTCGATGCACGAAGCACCCGCGAACCTTTCCTGTGAGGCCACGGGCGCGCCACATCCGGGTTGAAATCTCCCGGCGATTGGTGTAGGCTCAGCGTGCGGTTTCGCAAACCGGCACGGTTCACTCCTTTCGGACGATCGACGAGGATGCCCGGCCGTCGATCGATACGGTCAAGCACACAGGCATTCGGCAGTTATGGCTGCGGAGCGCGTTTTGACAGGCCAGACGTCCCACCGGTGCACGCACGCGGCCCCCGCAGGCCTGCGGGCAGGCGCCGGTACCGGGGGGCGGCCCCTCGTCGGCCCGCCCCGAACCCGTCCCCTCCCTTTCCTCCCCCTCTCGCCGCAACGGCAAGCCCGCAGGAGCTCACCATGAAAAAGACCCCGCTGTACGAGCGTCACCTGGCCCTGGGCGCGACGATGACCGAGTTCGGCGGATGGGCGATGCCCGTCCAGTACACGAGCGTCATCGAAGAGCACCGCAACACCCGGACGCTGGCAGGCCTGTTCGACGTGTGCCACATGGGGGAGATCGAGATCCGGGGCCCGCAGGCCCTCGAGCTTCTGCAGTGGGTGATGAGCCGCGACCTCGCGAACCAGCGGGTCGGCGAAATGAAGCTGTCGGCCATCACCAACGAGAAGGGCGGCATCCTCGACGACGTGACCGTATACCGCCGGGGAGAGGAGCAATACATGATCGTAACCAACGCGGCGACGCTCGAGGGCGATCTGGAGTGGATTCTCCGGGCCAGGCGGGAGCGAGGATGGGATAAGGCCTTCGTGGCGGACCGATCCGACACCATCGGGAAAGTGGATATCCAGGGGCCGCTCGCCCAGAGGATCCTCGAGGAGATCGTCGAGGGCGACCTGGCGGCGCTGCGCTTCTATCACGGGATGGACACCCGGGTGGCGGGCATGCCCGCCCTGGTCTCGCGGAGCGGCTACACAGGCGAGGACGGATTCGAGGTGTACACCGAGGCGGCGCGGATCGGCGAGATCTGGGATCTGCTGATGAGCCTCGGCGATCCGCACGGGCTGAAGCCGGCGGGACTCGGCGCCCGGGACACCCTGCGGCTCGAGGCGGGCATGATGCTGTTCGGAAACGAAATGTGCCCGGCGGTGACGCCCTTCGAGGTCGTCTACGGCTGGATCACGGATTTGGACAAGGAATTCATCGGCCGCGATGCGCTGAGGAAGCAAAAGGAAAGCGGGGTCCGAAAGAAGCTCGTCGGGTTCGAGATGGTCGATCGGGGCATCGCCCGCCATGGCTACCCGGTGCTTGCCGGCGGGGAGAAAATCGGGGAAGTCACCTCGGGGACATTCTCGCCCACGCTCGGGAAGGCCGTCGGCATGGCCTTTGTGCCGGTGCGGTTCAAGGAGCCCGGGACGGAACTGGAGATCGAAATCCGCGGCCAGAGGGCGAAGGCGAAGGTGGTGCCGCTGCCCTTTTACCGCAGACGGAGATAGGCGGCGCGGAGGGATGAAACGAACGGGGCCCCGCGGAACGACGAGGCCGCGGGCAGCCGATACCGAAAGGAGAGACAAATGGCTAAACCCAGTCCCCAGGACCGAAGGTACACGAAGGAGCACGAGTGGGCGAAGCCGGACGGCGGCGGCACGGTCACCATGGGCATCACGGATCATGCCCAGGAGCTGCTCACCGACGTGGTCTACGTCGAGCTGCCCGCGGTTGGCCGCAGGGTCAGGCAGCAGGAGCCCATCGCCGTCGTGGAGTCCGTGAAGTCCGTTTCGGACGTCTATGCCCCGGTGAGCGGCGAAGTGGTCGAGGTCAACCAGGCCCTCGAGGCGGCCCCCGAGCTTGTGAACAAGGACGCTTTCGGTGCGGGATGGATCGCCAAAATACGGATGGAAGCCCCAGCGGAACTCGACGGCCTCATGACGGCGGAGCAGTACGAGGAGCACATCAAGACAAACCCGCACTAGCGTGATGGGGCGCCGCCGCGTGCGTCGGGGCTTGGGGAAGAACACAACGACGGGAGAGCCGAAACGGGAAGGGCCCATGGATTACGTTCCGCATACCCCGGAAGATCAGAAGGAAATGCTCAGGACCATCGGCGTCGAGGCCCTGGAAGCGCTCTTCACCGATATCCCGGAGAAGTACCGCCTCAAGGGACTCCTGGAGCTGCCGGCACCCCTCGCCGAGCAGGAGATCTGGCAGCACATGAGCCGCCTGGCCGCGAGCAACAGGCTGCCCGGGGCGACGCTGACGGGTGCAGGGGCCTACCGCCACTACATCCCGGCGGTGGTCAGCCACGTAGTGGGACGCTCGGAATTCTATACCGCCTACACGCCCTACCAGGCCGAGATCAGCCAGGGGATCCTGCAGGCGATCTACGAGTACCAGACCATGATCACGCGGCTCACGGGGACGCAGGTGGCCAACGCCTCCATGTACGACGGGGCGACGGCCATGGCCGAGGCGGCCGTCCTGTCGGCCAAGAGCCTCGGGAGGAGCCGCCTTTTGGCGGCCCGCACGGTCCACCCCGAGTACCGGAAGGTGGTCGGGACATATGCCTGGGCCAACGGGTACGAATGCGCGGAGATCCCCTTCAGCCCGACGGGGCAGCTTGACCGGGATGCGCTCCGGGAGCTTCTTGACGACCGGGCGGCGGCCGTGCTGGTCCAGAGCCCGAATTTCTTCGGCGTCATCGAGGACATCGGGCCGCTGGCCGAACTGACGCACCGTCGGGGGGCGCTGCTCGTGGCGGGGTTCTCGGACCCAACCTCCCTGGGCATCCTGAAGGCCCCGGGGGATGCGGGGGCCGATTTTGTCGTCGGCGAGGGCCAGGGATTCGGCAACCCCCTGAATTACGGAGGCCCTTACCTCGGCATCCTGGCGAGCACGGAGGCCTTCATGCGCAAGATCCCCGGCAGGCTCGTGGGCGCCACGGTGGACCGCGAGGGCAGGCGGGGATACGTGCTCACCCTCCAGACGCGCGAGCAGCACATCCGCCGCGAGAAGGCGACCTCGAACATCTGCTCCAATGAGGCCCTCTGCATGCTCGCGGCAGCCGTCTACCTGGCCGTCCTGGGGAAGAACCTCATAAAGCTCGCCGCCCTCAACGTCTGGAAAGCGAATTATTTGAAGGAGGCCCTGGCGGCGCTTCCGGGCTGGAGGCCTCTTTTCACGGGTCCCGTCTACAACGAGTTCGCGATGTCCTGCCCCGACGCCAGGGAGGCCAACAGGCGATGGGAACGGGCGGGCCTCATCGGCGGGTATGACCTTTCGAAAGACTACCCGGAGCTCGGCGGCGGCATCCTGCTGTGCGCGACCGAAATGCTCCGCAGGGAAGACATGGACAAGGCCGTCGCGTTGATGAAATGAGCGGGGCGGGTGCGCCCTTCGTTACTTGTAACGTTGCAAGCGCAATCGAGGTGGCCATGGAACTGATTTTCGAAAAGAGCCGGCCCGGCCGCACGGCAGGCGCCATCCCGGCCGGCGACGTCCCCGAGACGCCGCTGGAGACGCTCATCGGGGCCGAGTACCTGCGCGATGCGCTCAACCTGCCGGAGCTGGCCGAAGTGGACATCGTCCGCCATTACACGCGGCTTGCCCGCCGCAATTTCGGCGTCGATGTGGGCTTCTACCCCCTTGGGTCCTGCACGATGAAGTACAACCCCAAGATCCACGAGAGCGTGGCCGGCCTGGACGGTTTCACGGCCCTGCACCCCTATGCGCCGGAGGCCTTCGCCCAGGGCAACCTCCAGCTCCTCTATGAGCTTGCGGGATACCTCTCCGAGATCTGCGGGATGGCCGACTTCACCCTTCAGCCCGCGGCAGGCGCGCACGGGGAGCTTGCGGGCGTCATGATCATCAAGAAGCACTTCGAGAGGAAGGGCCAGAGACGCTCCACGATCCTTATCCCCGATACGGCCCACGGAACAAACCCTGCGTCCGTAGCCCTGTGCGGGTTTCAGGTCGCGACGGTCCGATCCGACGAGGAGGGGGGCATCGACATCCGGCACCTCCGGGAGCTGATGACGGGGGATGTGGCGGGTCTCATGCTGACCAACCCCAACACCTTGGGGCTCTTCGAGCGCAACATCGAGGAGGTGGCCGACGTCGTCCATCGCAATGGCGGGCTGCTGTACTGCGACGGCGCCAACGCCAACGCGCTGGTCGGCATCACGAGACCGGGCGACCTGGGATTCGACATCATACAGCTCAATCTCCACAAGACCTTTTCCACCCCTCACGGGAGCGGCGGCCCAGGGAGCGGTCCCGTGGGCGTCAAGCGGAACCTCGTCCCCTTCCTGCCGGTGCCCAGAGTCGTGAAAAGAGGCAAGCAGTACCGCTGGTCCGATGACTTTCCGCACTCGATCGGACGCGTCCGGGCCTTCCACGGCAACTTCAACGTCATGGTGAAGGCCTACACGTACATCCGATCCCTCGGCGCCGCCGGGATCCGGCGGGTGAGCGAAAATGCCGTGCTCAACGCGAACTACGTCAAGGAGCGCCTCAGGGGCCACTACCGGCTCGCCTATGACCGGGTGTGCATGCACGAGTGCGTCTTCACGGGGGAGAGGCAGCTCCAGGAGAGCGGCGTGCACACGACGGATATCGCCAAGCGTCTGCTCGACTACGGATTTCACCCCCCGACGATCTATTTCCCCCTGATCGTCCGGGAGGCCATCATGATCGAGCCGACGGAAACGGAGAGCAAGGAAACGCTGGACGAGTTTTGCGAGGCCATGATATCCATAGCCCGTGAGGCCAAGGAGAACCCCGAGCTCGTGCGGTCGGCACCCCTGACGACCCCGGTCAGGCGTCTCGACGACGTCCTGGCGGCCAGGAAGCCCGACGTCTGCTGGACGCTCTGCTAGAGGGGGCCGCGGAGTCGAATCCCAACGGGACAGGGGCTCTGTCATCAACAACCGATCGACAACCCAGAAGGACAGGACATGAAGAACTGGCTGAACATGACCAAGGAGGAACTGGCGGAGCAGCTATGGGCGGCGGAGCCCCGCATTCGACAAATATTTAGAAATTCCAAGCACATGGAAGAGGCCCGCCACCTCCTTTTCGATTATCTGAACCGTCTCGAGCGCGACCTGTTCAACATGCGGTCCGACACCTACTTCGTCAACCTCAACATCGTGGAAAAACGAAACGCCAAGGAATGCATCCGGGTGCTTTCGAACACGATGAGGACGGAGAACGAATACGTTACCCGCTTCTCCCCCATGCAGGTCCTCTACGACCTGGCGCAGGGAAAGAAGGAGGTGCTCGACCAGGTCAGCGAGGCCTTCCTCTGCGAGTACCTCGCCCTGTTTCTCGGCATCACGGGTAAGGGCGGCAAGCACCTCAAGCGGAAAGAAGTCTTTCAGATGAAGGACGGCCGCGAGGCGGCCATCGCCCGCTCGAAGCAGCTCGACGACTATGCTTGCAACATCCGGCGGCATTTTCGCCGGTACAAGACGGGCTATGACAAGGCCCTGCTGCGCGAGAGAAAGATCCTTAAGGGGGACATCCTCCGGTTCTTCGGCGCCACCGAGCAGGACTGGCTGGATCACCGCTGGCACCTGCGCCACATCATCAAGGATCTGGACACGATCCGGGCGCTGGTCAAGCTCGAGAAGGACGAGGTGAGCGGCCTGACGAGCGCGAAGAAGAACAGCATCCCCGTCGAGATCACCCCCTATTACCTCTCCCTTTTCCGAAAAGCGGGCCGAGGCGATTACGACCGGGCCATCCGGGCCCAGGTGATCCCGAGCAGGCGCTACTGCGAGCAGGTGGCCGAGAGCCGCCGCAGGGGGATTGACCTCGACTTCATGGGCGAAAAATCCACAAGCCCCATCGACGGGATCACCCGTCGCTACCCGGAAATCCTGATCCTCAAGCCCTACAACTCGTGCCCGCAGATCTGCGTCTACTGCCAGCGCAACTGGGAGATCAAGGGCATGGACGACACGGTCATGATGGCAAAGAAGAAGGTAAAGGAGGCCCTCGGCTGGATCGATGCAAACGAAAACATCTCCGAGGTGCTCATCACGGGGGGCGACCCGCTCACCTTGGGGAACGACTACCTAGACTGGATCATCGGCGAAGTGGCCGCCATCAAGCACGTCGAACGGATCCGGATCGGGACGCGGATCCCCGTCACCCTGCCCTTCCGCGTCGACGAGGGTCTCCTGGATGTCTTCCGGAAGTACCATCAGTGGGGCAAGCGCGAGGTGGCCGTCGTCACCCATTTCGAGCACCCGACGGAGATGACCCCCGATTCCCTGGAATGCATCCGCAAGATCAAGAGCATCGGGATGAACGTCTACAACCAGCAGGTCTTCACCTACTACAACAGCCGCCGGTTCGAGACGGCCCTGCTGCGAAAGACGCTGAAGCTCTCCGGCGTGGACCCCTACTACTCCTTCAGCACGAAGGGCAAGGAGGAGACGATCGATTTCCGGGTCCCCATCTGCCGCATGGAGCAGGAGCAGATGGAGGAAGCGCGCCTGCTGCCGGGCCTGGTGCGGACAGACGAGCCCGTGTTCAATGTCCCGAGACTCGGGAAGGTCAACCTCCGAGCCTGGCAGGACCACGAGATCGTCAACATCCTGCCTGACGGACGCCGAATCTACCGGTTCTACTCTTGGGAGGTCCGACTCGTCACGGCGCTCGACTACCTGCACACCGACGTTTCCATCTACGACTACCTCAAACGGCTGGCCGAGGACGGGGAGAACGTCAACGATTACGCCTCGATCTGGTACTATTTCTAAAGGTAATTAGTCCTGTTTTGGCACCAGATCGCACAGGTAGTTGGCTACCTGATCGAAGAGATCTCCGGTGCGATGATTATACCGGAACTCCAGTTCTTTGAGATACAGAGGGAAGCGGTCCTT
>Ga0116148_1002931_pt1 | contig 16234 bp, 15 predicted proteins | sample AD_UKC055_MetaG_FD_89786 | JGI IMG/M metagenome (GOLD analysis project Ga0116148, IMG submission 89786) | Active sludge microbial communities of municipal wastewater-treating anaerobic digesters from USA - AD_UKC055_MetaG | ecosystem: Engineered > Bioreactor > Anaerobic > Digestate | place: USA... | reverse complement strand
GAGTTTTTACTCGTCATGAATTTCGGTAAGAATTTGGTAAAACCGGGGATTGACCGTTCTATCTTTTGCGCCCATGACATCCCAGTAGCCCAAGGAAGCGGCGTGGCGGAAAAGATAGCTTTTTTGTCGGGCGCTGAAATTGTAAATTTATATTGAAGGGAGTCGCTTTTTACCTTGCCAGAATATTTTAATTTTGGACCATCCTTATGTTCTGGGTCCAAACGCTTTCTTATCTCTTCTGTTGGTTGAGTCCCCTCTTCAAAACCAATAAAAGAAAATAAATTTTCAGGAGCTTCACCGCCCTTAAGAGTTCCGCTTAGATTTTTTGATGCGATGCCCCCGTCTATCTCTTGCGTGATTTCACTTTCCTCAAATTCTTTTTTTAATCCCGTAACAGCATCGTCAAAAACAACTTGAGCGCGATTGGCGGCGGCTTTTTGGCAAGCTCTATCGGAAGCGACATTTTTAGCCACTTTTATTTTGATAGATTGTATGTTAATACTTGCCATATCACGCTTATTACAACGACCTTACGAAATAAAACGTATAATAATCTACACCAAAAAGGCCATGTGGGCGCGGCATAGATTCAAGATTGAAAAGCATACCGTCAATCTCAAACTTTTTACCGTCTTTTAAAATCATATACCCATCGTAATCAACTTTCACCCTAACAGAACGAGTCGTTTGATCTTTTAACTTTAATTGCTCTGCGCCGCCAGAACCTTTCGGATTAATAAAAGACCACTCTTGATTTTTGTCGTATAAAATACGCCCCTGAATAGTATATTCAACTGGGACGTTTTGAATTTCCGTACTGTTCTGATTTGAGTCGTCGTAAGGATTATAATCAGGATTTGACACGACGATAATCTTCGCTGGTTCTAAATAAACTTTGAGTGGGCGCAAAAAGGTGTCAACGACTGATTTGAAATCGTTTACAAGCGCCGCTTTTTCCGCATCTGTAAATAGAGAACTCACCAAGATGGTTACACGAAAAAACCCGGAGTTTTTAGCTCCGGGTTGTTGTTTTCAGAAATTAAAAAATGTTTCGAGACTACTTTTTACTCTTAGCAGCTTTAACACCCGCCTGAACCAACTCAATCATCTTCATTGCATCAAAAGAGGGAATGTCTGAAAAATTATTCCACAAAGCCGGATCATTACGTAGCTTGTCTTTATGCTTTTCAATAGCCGACTTCTTCAATTGTTCAAATGTAAAACCAGCGTCGCTTACGATTTTGGCAAGGATATTTTGAGGAGTGGGTACGCTAGAACTCACAGAAGAACTAGAAGAGCCCGCTTCATTATTTTCCGACTCATCGCGTTTTGCAATTTCATCAAATGCAAGAATTGAAATTCCAAGACCTTGACGCACGGCACGAACAAAAGCTCGATTTCCCGCCATTGCAGCAAGGTATCCGAACCCGCCAGTATTTTCCATCGTAGCGTCTGCGGTGGCTCCGGTAATTTTACCCTGCGGGTCTTCAAAGTTAGGAATCCAAGAGATTGTGTGCGCAACAGCAACAATACCCTGAGCTACTTGAAGTGTTGTAGGCACGGAAGATGTAAAGCCGCGAAGTTCAGCGACCTCCTGAAAACCCTTAAGGAGAATGAGAATATGCTTGTCGTCAACACTTTGCGTCTTAATTACATCTGCGTAAACAAGCTTGTCAGCCGCCGCGCCATAAGCCTTTTGAATTTCTTCCGCCGCTTTCTTGTTTTTAGAATTAAAAACGATGTGAGCAGGGTTTAACATTGCCTTCCAGTCAATCTTGCCGTCTGGGAGATACTTGTAATCTACACCAATGACGAGACCTGTCTTTGGGTCGCGTTCAAATTTCTTAATTTCCTGAGTTGTTTCGTTTGACATATTTTTAAGAGTTTTCTAAAAAGAAATATCCATTCCGCCAATCGGGCCAAAAATCTTCATTATCAATAACTTGAGCTGTGCAATTCTCAGTAGATTCAACTGTTTTTCCGGCAAGCCAATGAGCTTTTGAAGTGAAAACTTTGTTATCGGACAGAATAAACCTTTTTGTCTTGAAGAGGAGTTTGCTAAAATCAAAGTCTTTGTCAATCTTTTTGTTGAGATAAACCTCAGAATGTTCTATAAACTGTTGCTTCGTAGATGTTTCAATCTTATCAAAAAAACAATCATCATGAAGCCTCATGCGTAAATTCCTAAGTCGCTCCGGGTCTTTTTCTACGCAGACGTACATGATCGGAATCCCGATTTTTTTAACCGCCTTAAGCCAAAATTGACTAACCTTATCCACCTCCACACGCATTGAATTGATATTATCTTTGTAATGCGCCAAAATGTTAAGATTTATTTCCCTGTCGGTTACAATGGCGCATTTACGAATACCAAGATTTTGCATCAAAATCCCCTCGTCAAAAACGTAGTCCATCCTGATAACCGGAACGCCAATGTTTAAATCTGGGCGAACGGCGGTGTTCGGAACGATTTCAAAAAAAGAAGCGAGATATTCTGGACCAAAAGAAAAAGACTGCCTCGTAATTTTATCCTTCAACCTAAGAAGGGTCAAAGATTCTTGCGCGACTTTCTCTGGTGGAATAAAATTAATAGTCTTGGGAATTTCCGCGATCAAATGAGAAGGTTTCTTACCGCAACGATGCGATTCAATGAAAACTTTCTTTTCAGCGTTCCCGAAATAAGAGCCTGTATTTTTGGGAGATGTCCCCCCAAAAAGAATCACCATAGGTTTATTTTCTACGCCGCGCAAGTGTTGCCAAACACTATCATTGCCAATGAGTAGCGCGCAGTTTTTTACAAGGTAACTGCTTTGTGCGAACGTTGTTTTCCCGCATAAGCTTTCAACACCGTTCAACGCAGGTTCTCCGCCGTTACCAATTTGGTACATTTTGTACCCATACTTATTGAAAATTGGGAACAGTAGCTCTACAACTTCATTGAAATGATCGTAAATTTTGCCGGGAGCGGTCGCACGCCCGTCTTGAATGTTACCAGCAAAAGCGTGAATCAATACAACTTTATCCATCGGTTCTGGTAACGGATAAAAAGCGGTATTAATCCAAGGTTTATCAATTTTTACGCCGCATTGCAACGCATAAGTTTCAACGAGAGTGCTCATTTTGATTGGAAAATTTAACGAAGTTCAAGTGAGATTTTATCTTTTGAGAGATACGCAAGCATTTTCTGCGTAGATAGCGCCGGGTAGTAGTAATAATCCACGTAATTTAGCATCGAGATTTCACTCTCCATAGCGGGATGAAAACCGATAATTTTGTGAATATACGGATTACCCTCCAAAACCTCTGCGTACTTACCATCTACGCCAACATAAAGGTCTGCTTCTGGATAAAGGTCTTTGATACCCTTAAAAAGAGACGTACAAAGAAAAACGTCCGTAGCTTTTTCTTTGATTACAAACAAAATACGCTTTTTATCGTTTTTGTCGAATAACTCAGAAAAATCTTTTGCAGGTTCATTCTTAGCGTTATCCTCTTGGGCAACTTTAATAAAAAAGTTGTAAATCGCTTCGCGGGGCCGACCGGCGGCGATTTGTTTGCGCCAATTATCAAATCCTTCTGGGTCCGGTTCACAATTCAAAATTTTGTTGTAAAGAGTTTTAATGAACTCGTCGGGGTCGCTAATTTCAGGGAATGGAAACTTATCGTTTTTCTTTTCCGATGTTAAAACAATGGAAGACCAATCTTTCGGAGGTAAAGCGTCAAAAACTTCCTCCCATTGTTTTCCGATGGTTTCGACAGAAAAAGTCTTTGAGGCCCATTCACGCCCCTTTTGCCCGGTTACGTTACGTTCGTCAACGGTTGCTTTGTACACTTTCGACATGAAGTTTTTAATCGAAAGCGGGTTAGATGCTGCCTTGATGAAATTGGTATTCTCTTGATTGTAAGAAGTCCAAGCAATAGGATAAACGAAAGGTAAATCAGCAAAGTCTTCGCCGCACGAATAATTCGTGATTGCGGTGGGCAGGCCGCAAAGGAGCGAAGTAACGCTCATGTATTCGAGGCCGCCAGAATTAAAAGCAGAAATACCCGCGTCAGCAAAACCCATCATGTAACGCATTTCGTTGTCTGGAACGCCATGCTGAGAATTTGACGTAATGCAGGTTTTTTGAGCTTTGCAGAACGGGCAATTTACATCCTCTCCGTTAAAAGGAGCAATATGCCAAGAGTTGCAATGTTTACAAACGTAAGTACAGAGTAAATCTTCTTTTTTAACGCCGTAATACTCAGCGAGTTTCGGCAAATCCCATCCATTACCCTTTTCCGCAAAACTTGTGTGAAAATGCAACTTTGCCTTAGCGTATGGAAACGCTTTCTTAAAAAGCGCAAAAGCCTCGATTGTTTGAGGCATGTGCTTGCGATACTGATTACGGTTTACAGTAAGGAAGACAACCGCGTTCTTATCAACACCGAATCGGCGGCGCAAATCTTCTTTTTCAGTTTTTGAAATTGGTGTGAAATGATTAATGTCCATCATGCCGTAAATACGGCGGACGTGCGCACATTTAGGGTCGCGCTTCTGCATTTCTTTCGCGGCGAAATCAGCCCAAACGAAATAATTAGGAGTCGCCCTAGCTTGAGAATAAGCCTCATCAAGAACCGGAACGGAATCGACGGTCTTGTGAAAAATTGAATGAATCTTGTTAAACCAAGGCTTGTTTGTGTAACCACTCGAAGACCAAATATCGTCGGATTCGAGATAAATGTCGGGTTTTTCTTCCTTAATAATCTGGTCGATAAAGTAAGAGCCGTAAGAGATAGCCCGTGCCTCAATGGGGTTGGCGTTAATCTGATTGATTATATTTTGATCGGCGGGAATACAGCCGTAAGCTTTGTAGGGGAGGCGCGCCAAGTTCGGGTCTGTCGCAAGTATATTATTTGTGCAATAATAAACAAAATCATACTTCCCGGTCTTAACAAGATACTTTGCTAGATTGCGCCCATTAATAGCTAGTCCGGTTTTTAGAAACGGGGAATTTGTTTGAAGAAGGATTTTTTTACGCGACATAAGTTCTGTTTATGAAGAAAAGCCACGAGCCAACATCTGAGGCCCGTGGCTTTTATATTGTTACTTAACTCGTTTGTTTACAAAACTCTCCATTAGAACGGAATGTCCGAAGCGTCATCGACATTTCCATTAGAAGAAGGCGTTGGAGCACTCGTCTTTTCCGGCGTATTCTTAGTTGACTCTTGTTCCAACTTCTTCTTGGAACCGCCAAGCTTTTCTGAAATCTTATTAATTTCAATAAGGAAAAACTCGTCAATCTCAGAATAATCATTCTTAATCAAATTACCCTTCTTATCCTTAATCGGGTCGGCCTTGGGAAGCTCATCAAGGTTGTACTTCCATTTAACCTGTTGACCGCCCTGCTTGAGACCAAAAACCTCAAAACCCTTCCGGTTCTCATAAACGGAAATCTCAACGTCTTCAAAAGAACCGCTATCGCCGAGGGTGGCGAGCGCGTTGAAGAGACTGCGCCCAGCAATACTGAAGCTAATATCAACGTGATACGTCTCAGAAGCTTGAGAGTCCTTGAGATACAAGGCAACGGATTTGCGCTTTTCCGTTGTTCCTGCCTTTGTCTTAACGTCGCGTTCCTTATAATCAGCCTTGACAAGATCACCCGAAACCGAAGTTACCTGTTCCGTAGTCTGAGCGATTTTTCCGTCTTCACCAACGCGGGAAACCGAAAAATAAGGCTTAACCTTTTCACCCTTCACGTCTTTATTACGAGGAGTGAGGAAAATGAGAGGACCGCCGCCAAACGAGTTATTATTACCTAGAGCCATGTTATTTTATATGTTTTATTGTATATGTTTTGTTTTGAAGTAGTAGTGGATGACCTAAGTTTTTATCCTCATATCATCCTCAACTAACAACAAGTATCCTAAAATTTTTTGAAAAGTCAAGTGGAATTATTCAATACGAATACCAAATTCACGTAAAATCTTCTCATTCTCCGCTTTAGCCTCGCGGGCTTTTACGACAGAATGTTTACCGCCAGTCTTTTTTTCGTAATCTTTGTAAAACTTTTCGCGTTTCTCATCGTAACCACCGTTTTTATCAGCTCTCTGTGCCGACATTTCAGCGGAAATCTTCCACATATCACCAACTTTCATATTTGGCTTATTAGTGACACGTTTGAATTCTTCTAAAGAACAATCTTTTACGATTGAATCAATGGCCGCAAAAGGTGCCTCGAAGACTCTTTTGTAAATTTTCCCATCAACTATTTGCTCCGCACGTTCCTTGTCCGTAGCTGACAAAGGCAAGTAAACGGAAATTGTTTCCCCAAACTCTTCGTTGTAAAAATCGTATGCTGGCATTTTAATTAATCCCCAATCTTTTCAAGAATTTTTTCTGCCGTAATCGTGTAGGTCTGTTTTGAAAGCTTTAAGCCTTCTTCGTTTACTGTCCCAAAGCGTTTTACCGCCTCGTCCATGCCCGCCGCGATAGATTCGTCAGAGAATGTGTAAAAACTACCCTGATTAAACGGCTGATTAGGCGCAAAAAAGACATTATCGTAGCAAACTTCCATCCCGTTCGGTTCAACAAGAATTGAGTTTTCCTTGGTCGCCCAATCCTTATGAGAGGTCGCGTTTGAAACAACGGCCCATTTACCAAACGCGGTGGCTGTATGCGCTGGAATATCCCAGCCTTCGCCGCCAGAACAATTAAGAGAGATGTCAGCCGAATTGTAAAGCTGATTCATTTCCGCGTTAGTTTTAACTCGCGGCAAGATATTTACATTGAAAGGCTTCTGACCCTGAAACAAATTTTGATAAAAAGCCTGCATCTGCTCCGGCTTAAAGAACGGATTATCAATAAGAAGCGTAAGCTGGTGACGATGATTTCCGCCAAACTTACCAAGCCAGATTTTAATCATCTGCTCTGTACGCTTACGTTTTTCCGCCTTGCCGATTACAACGGTGTGAATAACGTCTTTAGACATGAGACGCTCTTCGATACGGTAAAAGTCTTCGTCGAGCCCAAGCGGGATATAACCCACGTTATCAACGCCAGCTTCTTTAAAATTGTTTACGGAATATGTGGACGAAAAAAATGTAAAATCCTGCTGTTTAAGAATATTACACTCCTCTTTAGTCGGTTCAGAAGTCTCGTGAAAAGTCAAAAGGAACTGTTTATCACTTGCCTTAAACTGACTTTCCGAAATATGCCAAACGGAGAAGGTGGGAACTTTTCGATCAACACGGGAATACCTTTGATTGATTCCCTGTTCCAACCACGCGCCGAAACCAGCGTCAATTTTGTAAGCTGACAAATCTACGTTTCCACCTTTAGGGAAAATAGCGCAGATGATACCGCGCCGGTAGAATTCTCGGAGAATGTTAAAAGAAACGTTTCCAAAAGAAACGGAGTTTAGCGGGACATTGACGTTTAGGCGTTGAATCATTGTACTTGAATGTTTTGATGCGTATTATCTGTTATTGAAATTAATTTTGTGTGCCGCCAAGATTCTCGCAAAACAAATCGAGAAAGAGAACGATTACCGGCGCGGCAAAAATGAAATTTAACGGAGTTTTGAACAAAATGTTTGCCGGAATTGAAATCCAAAAAGTGAAGCAAAAGGGGCATTGAATCGCATATCGCACCTTCTCATGAATTTTTGAGAAAACAAAATTTCTCGGGAGAATACAGATTCTCGCGTGATTGATTAAAAAGAAGAAAAAGAAAATTACGAAACTATATGTAATTAAGTCCATTTTTATTTCTTCCAATTTTCGCTATCGCCTAAATCATCCTCGTCTTCATCGTTAATACCGCTTCCATCATCAGACAATTCCTCGATAATGTCCAACAAAGTATCAATTTCGTTGGAAGAGATGTTTGTAACATCTACGCCCATTTCGCTTTCTAAACCATTAGCTTTAAAAAAAGCGTTAATGGTATCACTGATCCTTGCTGCCAGACTAATGTCCAATTGAACAATTTGATCCTGATATTCCAAAGGCTTGCTAAGAACCCATGTTTCCTTGCCTATCTGGGCTAAGATTCCCGCTTGTTCCAGCTCTTTTAAGGCGGAGATAGCCATTTCATCCCTAAACTCGTTAAAAGCGGAAGAAACGGTGATTCCCGCGAAATCTTCTTTAGAGAATTTTGGAGAAGAAAGAAAATGGCCTATGATTTGGTTTTTTACATCAAGGATAGTCATGTTGAGGATATATTATTTGAAAGTTTGTCAAAAAGTCAAGAAAATTTGGGCGGGAAGGGGGCCGCGCAACCGGGGATGGGTGGGAAATACCAATGGCGGGAGGGTCACATAAATGTATAATAAGTTAAAGAATAATAGTTTACGTATCTTTGTTAATGATTTTTTTCTTTCTTTAGAACTCAAAGAAGCTAAATTCCTTTTAGAATCTACATGAGCTAACTACTTTTAAGAGTTAAGGAAAAGATATTCCAATAAGTAATATACGTAAGAAATTAAAATTAAAAAGGGAATGAGAGATCGCTAATGAAAGAAAAGTTTCGTTTTCAGCGTTCACGAACAGAAATCACGTTTTCTTAGAAATGAAGAATGATTGAACCTACGCAACAATTCCTGAGCGAAGCGAAGGAATTAACAAGCTCGCTCCTGCGAGCGCGTTAGTGTCTTGAGAAATTTTTTGAGCGAAGCGAGAAAATTTCTCTATATATATTAATGCGCGCGCAAGCGCGCAGCATATATAATACAATCCGCCCCCGGCGGATTGTATAGGGGATTTCGCCTTCGGCGAAAGCCCCTACGGGGCTTGTTCCATTTATATTTTAAATTAAACTATTATTAAGTAAACTTTGTTTACGTAAACGCGTTTGCGTAAGCAAACGGCATTTTTACCTCCCCAGAAATCACTCTGGAAGGTAGGGTCAGCCTCAAAAAGAATCTTTACCGCACAATCTCACAATAACTCTCAAAGTTTAAGGAGTTACTGTTTATTTACCCTTACTCATCTCTACTTCGCCGGATTAAAGGCGAAACCTATTCGGGATGCTGCGAATAAGATTGCTAGAGTTTTCAGTTCATCGCCACCACGGGTCCCAGCGGATTTTAACCGCCAGTCGTAGTTTTCAGTGTTGTCAATGCCAACAGACAGAGCACTCTGGTAAAGACTCAGTTGAAACAGGTCACGATTTTAGCTCGTAACTGCATTTCCGTGCGTTGTATCCCACGGCTGCGCTAAACTTTAAAAAGAACGGTGGAAAGTTATTATCGAGGGGGTCGGACCCAAGTTTTCTTTCGCAAAATGTTAAGTATTAGAAATTAAAGTAATCAGAGGGTGTAATCAGGAAAAAGTAATGTAGGTTTGTTCACAGAGTTTGTAATATATGTTTTGTAATGCGCGGTTAAGTTTGTGGCCAAAAAAAACTAACGGTAGGGGCCGGTTATGTAATGCGCGAATATGTAAAAGAATTTTTGAAAGAGACCGAAGCCTCTAAACAACCATCTTACGAGAGTTGTTTCAAAAGTCAAGAAAATTTCTCAATTATTTTAGAAAAATGTTTCCCGACACATGGATTAACAGTTAGATAATTAATCAAAAATTATCTTTGATTGGAGAAGAAGGAACTGTAAGTGCCTTCCCATCAAACGATGTAAATCCAGTCGGTTTCCAAAAGAAACCATTTCCAAGATTAAATCGTTGACTACGAAATGTAAACGGAACCGGAGGAAGATTGACTTCGTGATTTTTCGCGGCATTTAAGTCTGCGTCCATTATGTTTCCACAATGTTTACATGAATAAACCTTCCCGTTTCTATTTGCCTTTCGTACATTTCCACAGCACGAGCATCTTTGACTTCTATAAGATGAGTCTTGGAGAGTTACAAGAACCTCTTGTTCTTCTCCAATTCTTAGCATCTTGTCGCGGATAATCGTGTTTGTCCAAGCCTGCATTTTTCTCGACACACGCCTGCCAAAATTGATATTTACTATTTTTTCAAGTCTAATCTCTCTAATATCTGAAAGATTTAGTTGATTTATAGACCAATGAATAAAATTTTTTCGATGTTGAGCACATCGTTTAAATTTTTTCGATCCCTTCTTTTTTCTAGCCAATTTCTCACAGATTGAGTCTAAACTATGTCCATGTTTATCTATTTGCGGTGTAATGTTGCCATTGGATAAAGTCATCGTCGTTTTTAATCCTTGATCAGCACCAACCACAATACCGGTCGCTCTTTTCTTTAATTCAATCTCATACCGAAATGTAATTGATGTACTTGAAACTAAAAACGAATTTAACTGTTTTCCAGCTTTCTTCCATTTCAATAACCGTCTATGAAAATTTACTGGAATATTGATTTTGACCCCCCTTCGAGTATTAATAATAGATTTTAATGAAAAGAATCCATCAAACTCCCCGCTTGGGGTTTCTTTAAAATCACAGCAAACTGAATTTAGCTCGGGAAATATACCAGCACAATTAGGTTTCGCCGGCGTTGTGTTAATTTTATTAATTAACCAATCTGGTACCTCTTTATTATCCAAAATTAATTTATCTTTAATAAAATGATATTTCCTAACTTTCTCGGATTCCGCTCTGATTATTCCACACACCTGTGTCGATATGCATTTTATCGCCCGACCGGATAGGAATGTTTCGATTTTCGGCAACGCTTCAATTGGAAGCATTGTTGGAAATGTGAATTTTTGAGCATTGATATTAAAATCAAACTTACCAAACTTTACCCCATTGGCCCAAAAGAAATCAACAAGAATTTGAGCAACTCGACGATATTCCGATATAAAGTTATTTAGATTTGACAACTTGGTCGAGTTACTATTTACAATCGAAACTTTTGCGGATCGAATCATTCGTTAAGTTAATTACACGCAATCTTCGTCACTTTTTCAAAAGAGTCAACATTTTTCTTCAAAAACTTCAAAATAGTTTGACATGACTCAAAACTTCCGTATCTTTCTATATCAACATGGCATTATTCACACGCGAACAAAATACTTTACGGAACAAAAAACCTCGCGAGGAGCAGATTGGAGAGTTTTCCAAAAGAAAAAAGAAAGGGGTTATCCCGAACAACCTTCCCGCTGTAAGCGGCGAATTGTTTCACCCATTTCAGACTTCAAGCGAATACAAAGAGCTTACAAAATCTCAGAAAGAGGCGGTGAATTTATTTTTGCGCGGCGAAAACCTTTTTATTACAGGTGAGGCTGGCACGGGCAAGAGTCATGTTACCAAAGTAATTTTCGACTTATGCCAAATGTACAAAGTCGCCGCCGCCAAAACTTCCAGCACGGGAGTATCTGCTTTTAATATCGGCGGGCAAACCATTCATTCTTGGGCGGGGCTTGGATTAGCTGATGAGCCGCTAAGTAATTTAATTTACAAGCTTCGTAAAAACAAGAAGGCGATTGATCGCATTGTTAAGTCTAAGGTTTTGTTTGTTGACGAGGTTTCAATGGTGAAAGCTGACCTTTTAGAGAAATTGGATGGAGTTCTCCGTTTTTATCGTGGAAGCGCCGCTCCGTTTGGCGGTATTCAACTCGTAATGGTTGGCGATATGCTTCAACTTAGCCCGGTTTGGCGCGGAAACGAAAGAAAAGATTGGTGTTTTAAGTCGCTTTCTTGGGAGGGCGCTGATATTCGTACTGTAATTCTTCGTGAGAAGATGCGGCAAAGTGCGGAAACTCCTTTTGCTAAACTACTTAGTAATTTGCGTGTTGGGAAAATGGATGGAATTGAGATTCTTGAGGATAGAATCGACGTTAAGTTCCCGGACGATGGGATTATGCCCGTGCGGGTTCTTTGCAAGAATGTTGACGTTGATCAATTTAATTTTTCAAAACTCAACGCCATTAAAAGTCCGTCACGTAAATTTTATTCACGCGACAACGGGCAAAAACATCACATTGAACAATTTAACAAAAATTGTCCTGCCGCCGCCGTTCTTGAATTAAAAGTTGGTGCGCAGGTTATTCTTCTCGCCAATCTTGACGTTAAACAAGGCTTTGTTAACGGCTCAGTTGGTGTCGTAGAAGCTTTTACCTCCGAAGGTATCGAAGTACGGTTCAAAACAGGTGTTTGTCTGGTAACTGAGTTTACATGGGAAATTAAAGAGCAGTCGGTTAGTTTTGATGGTAAGACCATTTTTAAGTCTGTTGCCTCAAGAGAGCAATTTCCGCTAAAGCTTGCTTATGCGCTTACGGTTCACCGGGTTCAAGGGTTGACTTTGGACCGCGCTTACGTTGATGTCGGAGAGGCTTTCGCGGAAGGTATGCTTTATGTGGCCTTGTCTCGCGTGCGGGACATTGAATCGCTTTCAATCGCACCGTTTCCGAAGTCGGCTTTGCGTGTAAGTCGGGAGTGTTTAGAGTTTTATAAGAATCTGGAAAAATAAAAAAAAACAAAAATGAAACAAGAATTATGGCTAGGCGACTGTCTGGAGTTAATGAAGGATATTCCAGATAAAAGTATTGATATGATTTTATGCGATTTGCCATATGGCACTACAGCCTGTAAATGGGATGTAGTTATTCCGTTTGAATATTTATGGCAACAATATGAAAGAGTAATAAAAGATAATGGAGCAATTGTATTATTTGCATCCCAACCATTTACTAGTGCGTTAATAATGAGCAATATTAAACTATATAAATATTGTTGGGTATGGGAAAAGGATAATGCAAGTAATTTTTTTGCAGCAAAGTTTCAACCATTAAACAATACTGAAGATATAGTGGTTTTTGGTAAGGGCGGATGTAACAATGGAACTAAAAATCCATTAAGGTATAATCCACAAGGAGTAGAATACATAGATAAAGAAGTTACAAATGGTAAAAGTGTTGGTGGTCAGGTTGGCAAAGCTCACAAAACCGCTATGAAAGAGGGAAGAACATATAAGCAAACAACTACAGGTTATCCTTTTAAGACTCTTAGATTTAAACGAGATGGGAATCATATTCATCCAACACAAAAACCAGTAGAATTATTAGAATATTTAATTAAAACATATTCTAATGAAAACGATTTAATTTTAGACAACTGTGCTGGTTCTGGCTCGACGCTCTTAGCCGCTAAAAATCTCAATCGTCAATTTATTGGAATTGAAAAAGAAGAAGAATATTACGATATTTGTCAAAAACGTATTTTCGGAGAAAAGCCAGAATGAAAATATTTACATCCGGCGCTCGCTGCGTAGGTTCTCAAATTGAACGAATTGAAGAAGGTTTTCTTCAACTAGGTCACGAAATTACTACAGATATTACTTCCGCCGGCCTCGTTTACGCCAACAACGCTTGGTATGACGAAATAATTGAAGCTAAAAAAGCGGGTAAAATCAAGGGTAAGATAGTTTTTACGGTATTAGACCTTGCACCGCATGTTCCAGATTTTCCTGTTCAAAAACTGAAAGAACAATTAGTTTACGCAGACCACATCTGTACTATTTCAAAATTCGTCCAACAAGATTTAAAAAATCGCGCCGGATTTGATTCTACCGTAATCTATCAGCCAATCAAAAAAGTTTACCGCACCGGGGTTAAAAAACATAACTTTAAAGCGATGCTGGTCGGTCGTGTTAATGACCCCGCTAAAAAAGCGGTTGAGTCAGTTCAGGCTTTAATCGCGGCTGGATTAAATGGTGGCGACGTTATAACGGTTGGGCGCGAACAACCTTTTTACGGCGGCGCTTGGGCAAATTCGGTAAACGACGAAGTTTTAAATGAAATTTACAATTCAGTCGATTTCGTAATGTGTATGTCAACAAGTGAGGGTATGGGTTTGCCCGCTTTGGAAGCTATGTCTGTCGGCGCGGTTCCTGTTTTGCCGCGAGATTTAACTACCCGCGAAGAATTTTTCCCGACACAAGTTTTTCCAGAGTATGAGTTTGTGAAAGACGCCGAGACGGCAAAAGATTTTATGTTGACTTTAATGCGGGATAAAGAGAGAATGTGTGAGATGAAAACTCGTCTTGTTAATCATTTTGAAAGATTTTGGCGTGAAAATCTTAACGGAGATGGTGTGGCTAAGAAGATTTTGGAGGTTGTAAAATGAGCGAAGAAATTGAAATCCCAAGCGTAGAAACAGTACCTCAAACTTATGAGGGAATAGAGGCTTATCAAAATACCATTAATAAAGTTAGAGAAAAAGCTGTTTCTGAGATGACAGAGACAGAGCAGTTAAAAATGAAAACTATTGAAGAAGCAATTTCAATTTTAGAGAAAAATGGGGTTGAATTCTTTCTTTTCGCCAATCCGAGAGATGGAAACAAAAGACAGTTTTGGCATTTTAATAAATTAGAATATTCCACCGAGGACGAAATTTCTTTTGCTGAATTAGAAAGGCGCGTTAAAGAAAAAGTTTGGGGACGTAACGGTGTTTATTGGCGCTTACTCCTTCAAGCGATAGCTCCATTTAAGACACCTTTAATAAAACTTTGCGATGAAGCTGGAAATGAAAAACTTCTTTTAAATTTGCGCGATCAAAAAATATTTACAAATGATTGACCCATATAAAGAACCAGAACTTTCAATTTGTGTTCTCGATTTTTGTAAACCTTACGAAAGTCGATTTCTCCTAGAGTCTATTCGTCGCCACATTAAGGTTCCTCACAAAGTTATCTTTTGCGATAATGGTTCCAAAGAAGAATATCCCGTTAAATTCTTCAATGAAGGTCTGATCGACCAACTTATCATTAACAAAGAGTCCCTAGGTCTTGGTCTAGGCACGCGGGACGTAATCAACGCCTGTCAAAGTGAATGGTTCATTTACATGCAAAACGACCAAGTGTTTTATCGTGATTTCGCGGAAAATGATTTCGCGATAATTAAAAATGTTATGGCCGTCCATGAAAATATAAAAAGCATTAGTTTGTTCGGGTATAACTGCGGCGAGTATATCTATAATGAGCGCGCACATATCATGAAGACTTCTTTTTACAAGTCTTTAGAACCGTTAAGTTTTGGCGGTGCTGGAAAATGGCACGAATATCCTTGGCGTGAGGGTCAGATTCAAGAGATTTACCGTAAAAATAATTGGATTCACTTCTTTAATCAGCTAGTCAGCTTTGTGCAAGACGGCGGTGTTTACGCTATTCGAGATATGGGCGACGGCGGCGTATTTCTTCATAGAACCGATACCAAAGCCGTTTTTGTAATTGTACCGCCAAAAGAAAAGAATTCGATGTATCCGAAGGTAACTCAAGAAGAGTTTGAGCTTATGAAGTCTGGAAAATGGCAGGATGGTAGGATTCCAGAGATTGAAATGAAGGATAGTTTTACCTGCTGGCAGAATTCTGAGTTGGTAAAGCATGAGGCGGAATACGTCGCGGATTTGCGTAAGAGGTTTGAAAATAAAAAGAAACAAAACTAATGATTTCCATTTACTCCAGCTTCTTCAATGTAGAAAGAATGTCCTTCCCTTGGCGAGACACTCTTAAAAATTGGCTAACCTTTCTTGACGGGCGCGGTGAAATTGTTATTGCCGCCAATACTTCTACGGATGGTACACCAGATTTAGTGGAAAAGTTTTTTAAGGAATTTCACGAAAACAATTTTGGTAACGGGACAATTACCAAAGTAATCCGCACTGAAATTCCCTACGAAGACCCCGCGTTTGACGGTAAAATCAAAGCGGCGGCTTTGTCGGCGTGTTCTCAACCCTTTTGCACCCTTCTTGATTGCGACGAGCGTTTAGTGCCTCAACAACGCGCGCAATGGTTTAAGTTGACTCGTGAATTAGAGATAAACTTATCAATCGACGCTATCATGGTCCCTGTAATTGACGCTTTTCAAGACGAAAAGCATTATATGTGCGGCGGTCAAAGTTTAGTTCAAAAATGGTATCTTCACAGGAACTCGTCTAATATCACTCGCGGGGTCGTCCGTTGGGCTTATCGGGAAAATGGGTCTATTGATATTGGGAAAAGTGACAGTTGTGAGTTAATTTACAAGGACTCGGGCGAATTGGTTCGCGCCGCCGGACTACTTGCTCCCCTACCACATTTTATGCAAGTTTCCTCGCTTTCATCCGGCGAAACTCCTTTTGTGTGGCACCTCGGTTATTTAGATAAGCAACAAAGATTAAAGCAGGATGAGTTTTGGCAGCCAGTTTGGCAGAATCGGGATAAATCTGATGTGAAAACCGCGAAAAAGATTGACGAACTTGAAAAGATTCAGTATTATCCGCATAGATTGTTGAGTTGGAAAACAAATTAAAATGAAAAAAGAAAATAAAATCATTGATTTTTCTCCGTTC
>Ga0116148_1002926_pt1 | contig 16245 bp, 12 predicted proteins | sample AD_UKC055_MetaG_FD_89786 | JGI IMG/M metagenome (GOLD analysis project Ga0116148, IMG submission 89786) | Active sludge microbial communities of municipal wastewater-treating anaerobic digesters from USA - AD_UKC055_MetaG | ecosystem: Engineered > Bioreactor > Anaerobic > Digestate | place: USA... | reverse complement strand
CTGGACTACAGCGTCAATGATGAACGCCTGCTGCGCTCGACATCCGAAGGGCTGATCGGTAAAAATATTTCCGATATTTTTTCGCCTGAACTGGTGAGTGTTTTTATGGAGGCGGTTCACGATGTGCTTCGTCATGGCGGAATCCGTGAAATTGAATACGAGCTTGAGGTTCCTGCCGGACTGCGGCATTTTGAATGCAGAATTGTTTCGATGGATACAGATACAGCACTGTACATTGCACGCGACATTACCGGACGAAAGGAAATCGAGCAAAGAGTTGTGCAGTCTCTGAATGAAAAAGAAGTGCTCCTGAAAGAAAAGGAAGTATTGTTCCGGGAAGTGCATCACCGGGTAAAAAACAATCTGCAGATTGTTTCGAGCCTGTTAACCATGCAGTCGGATTTGTTCGAGTCTGAAAAAGGTTTGACGCTGATACGAGAAATTCAAAACCGGATCCAGTCGATCGCCCACTTGCATGAGCTGTTGTATCAGTCAAAAGATATAGCATCGATTTCGCTGCAGGAATATTTTTCCAGCATAATCAGGGAAATATCAATTACCAATCATGAACAGTTTTCACGCATCGATCTGTGTATGGACACCGGCTTGATCCGGGCAAGTCTCGAAGCCGCGCTTCCCCTCGGTTTGATAGTCAACGAACTTGTATCTAATTCGGTAAAGTACGCCTTTCCCGAAGGCACTGGCGGTACCATACGCATTTCTTCCCGGGTAGACGAGTCCTCGGTTTGTTTTGATATTGCGGATTCCGGCGTAGGTTTGCCATCGGATTTCGATCCCGATACAAGCGAAAGCCTTGGATTTGTGCTGGTGCGATCGTTCGCTTCCCAACTTGGCGGCACTGTGCAGTACCTGCCCGGAGGGGGAGCCTGTTTCGAAGTGCGGGTTCCTTCCGGGCGGCTTATACTTGATGCAGAAGCTTGATTGCATCTTCTGTTGACAAAATACCCCTTTTTTAGAGATACTGAGCGTGCAGGATGCATTCCAGCGGATGTCGTATAACGGCTATTAGCCGAGCTTCCCAAGCTCGTGACGGGGGTCCGACTCCCCTCATCCGCTGCGATGCATTCAGTTAAGCCATACCGGAAAAAGTTCCGGCATGGCTTTTTTTTATTCACCAATGAGCCGATTTCAAAACTTACCGGGTTTTGAAAGAGCCTCCAATATGAACGCTTGTAATGTTCCATATCTCGCGGGCATAGTCGGAAATAGTTCTGTCTGTTGAAAACTTGCCCATTCGTGCTGTATTCAGGATCGACATCCGCGTCCACTCATCCGTATTTTTCCAGATTTTGGAAACTTTTTCCTGCGCTGCAATGTACGAATCGTAGTCGGCCAGCAGCAGGTAGGCATCTCCTCCGTACAGAAGAGAATCGGCGATCGGACGGAACAGATCGGATTGATCGCGCGAAAAGAATCCCTGCTGAATCTGGTTTATAACCCGATACAGCTCGCGATTCTTGTTGTAGTACAACTGGGGATCATACCCGCAGGATTTGAGCCGGGTTACTTCGTCTGCATCGAGCCCGAACAGAAAAAAGTTTTCAGCTCCAACTTCTTCCCGGATTTCAATATTTGCCCCGTCCATGGTTCCGATAGTCAGTGCGCCGTTCAGCGCAAACTTCATGTTTCCGGTGCCCGAGGCTTCTGTGCCCGCAGTCGATATCTGTTCCGAAAGATCGGCAGCCGGAATAATTTTTTCCGCATTGGAAACCGCATAGTTCCGTAAAAAAACAACCCTCAGCTTGTCTCGGGTACGCGGATCGGAATTGACGGTTTCCGCAACCGAGTTAATCAGTTTTATAATAAGCTTTGCCATATAATAGCCGGGAGCCGCTTTACCTGCGAAAATAACAGTTCTGGAAACACATGGAACGTCCGGATTGTCCGTTATGCGGTTGTACAGCGTAATAACGTGCAGCACATTCAAAAGCTGGCGTTTGTATTCATGAATGCGTTTAACCTGTATGTCGAAAATAGATTCCGGATCCACTTCTATGTTATTTCTGCTGCGAATGTATTCGGCGAGCGCTTTCTTTTTCTGGAGTTTTACGCTGCGCCATTCTGCGCGGAAAGCCGGATCGTCGGCAAGGGGTTCAAGTTTTTTCAGCTGATACAGATCCGTGGTCCATTCCGGGCCGATGAACCGGTCGATCAGGGCGGACAGTTCCGGGTTGCACAGACGTAGCCAGCGCCGCTGCGTAATCCCGTTTGTCTTGTTGTTGAATTTTTCCGGAGACAGGCGATAAAATCCACTGAAAACTTTCTTTTTTAGTATATCGGAATGAAGGGCAGCGACTCCGTTCACCGAATGACTTCCGATGATTGCAAGATTGGCCATGCGGACTTTTTTTTCGCTTCCTTCTTCGATTATCGAAAGCTCGCGAGCCATCTCGTGGTCTCCAGGGAATAGCTCCGCTACGCGCTGCAGAAAACGGTGATTGATCTCGAAAATCAGTTCCATGTGTCTGGGCAGAACGCGGGATATCAGACTTACCGGCCACCGCTCAAGCGCTTCCGGAAGCACCGTGTGATTGGTGTACCCAAAGGTGGCGGTAGTAAGATTCCATGCCTTGTCCCAATCGATCATTTCGATATCGACAAGCTGCCGCATCAGTTCGGCAACCGCAATAGCCGGATGCGTATCGTTGAGCTGGATTGCAACCTGCGACGGGAAGTCGTCAAAATCGGAATGCGTTTTCTTGAATCGTCGGATAATATCCTGAATTGTTGCCGAGACAAAAAAATATTCCTGCTTCAGGCGGAGCTCCTTGCCTTCAAACATATTGTCGTTCGGATACAGTACTTTTGTGATGTTCTCTGACACAGCCTTCGCCGCGATCGCCTTGATATAGTCGCCGTCATTGAAATAATTAAGGTCGAATTCCCGGGACGCTTTTGCAGACCACAGCCTGAGATTATTCACTGTATTGTTATCGTAACCGGGAACAGGTGTGTCGTAGGCAACGGCCACGATCTCTTCGGTATCGGTCCATCGTTTTCGCAGGATTCCGGTAGAGTCCTGGTAGCCTTCGGATTTCCCGTAGAAATTGACTATGTAGGTAAATTCGGCTCGCGGGAATTCCCAAATGTTTCCGAACCGGAGCCAGTTGTCGGGTGTTTCAACCTGGTATCCGTTTCTGATGCTCTGGAAAAAAATTCCGTAATCGTATCTTATACCGTATCCGGTGGCGGGTAATTCGAGCGTCGCCATCGAGTCCATAAAACATGCAGCGAGCCGTCCGAGGCCTCCGTTGCCGAGCCCCGCGTCCCACTCGCGCTCGCGCAGATCTTCAAGGCGGTAGCCAAGTTCTTTCAGAGCGTGCGAGGCTTCCTCGTACAGGCCCAGATTGACCAGGCTGTTCCCGAGTGAACGGCCCATAAGGAATTCGAGAGAAAGGTAGTACACCCGTTTTGCCTTCACGTTGTAGTAGGTTTGCTGCGTTTGTATCCATCGTTCGATAAGCCGGTCTCTGGTAGTGAGCGCAAGGCATGAATACCGGTCGTAAAGAGTCGAAGAGTATTCATCCTTACCCAGAGAGTAGGTCAGATGGTGCGTGAATGAATCCGCTATCGCCTGTGCATCCATCGGTCGAACGCTGTGCGGCTTTTTTTGTGTGCCCATGTACTTACCTCACGATTGCGTATGGGCATCCTGAAAAAAAAACTCGGTCAGTTTTCCCCGGTGCCCCTGTTTGGTAGACCACAACTAAAACCCGAGAAGGTTTCAGCATGCCTCTATGCTTCTGAGTATAGTACGCACCAGTATGCGGTGCAAATTTTCATTTTCCGAAAAAAAAGGCTGCCGGACAATTCTGCCCGACAGCCTGTTTTGGTGCGCATCATGCCGATGCACCGCATCATGCCGATGCACCGCCTGAAACTCTTACCTGATCAGATTTCCCTTCTCGGCGGAAACAACAATTTCGCCGCTCTTGAGCTTGGCCAGCACTTCGTTGACCGTGTCGAGAGTTGCGGGGCTGAGGTTCGGATTGACAGCGGGAATACCGACGCCGTTATTGTGAACGGTGAAGGTGAGCGTCTGTCCGCCCGGGAAGGTGCCGTCGTTCGCTGCCTTGACCATATCGGCTGCTGCAACATCAATAAGCTTCACAGCCGAGGTCAGTATAATCGACTTTCCTTCAGCGTAGATTCCCTGTGCATACTGGTCGGTATCGACACCGATAATCCAGACACCTTTGTCTGCGCGTGCCTTGGCTTCGTTGATCGCGCCAACGCCGACACCGCCGGCTGCGCAGAAAATCGCCTTGACGCCGCGGTCGTACATCTGGGCGGCGAGCTGCTGTCCAGCTGCTACGTCGCTGAAGGTACCCTGGTAAATAACGTTTTCGGGCTTAAGAGAGATCGAGGTTCCGAGGTTCTGGTTTGCATACGCGATTGCCTGCTGGAATCCCCAGTTGAATTTCTGGACAGCCGGAATTTCCATTCCGCCGATGTAACCGAATTCACCGGTTTTCAGTTCGACTGCTGCGGCAAGACCGGCAAGGAAGCCGGATTCATGCTCCGCAAAGAAAATTGCGACTGTGTTGCTGCCGACTTTTTCCTGGCGGGTATCATCGAACATACCGTTGTTGGGGCTGCCGTCGATGATGACGAACTTGGTCTCGGGATACTTGTCCTGTGCTACGAAAATAGCAGTTTCGAACTTGAATCCGGGGCAGACGATCAGCTTGAAGCCGGCGTCGACGAGGTTCGCGATCTCCTTCATGTAATCGGCTTCGGTCGTGCCAGTGGGCTTCAGGTATTTCGATTCGAGCTTCAGTTCGGCTGTGGCTTTCTGCACACCTTCCCAGGTTCCCTGGTTGAACGACTTGTCATCGATAGTTCCCGCATCGGTAACCATACCGACCTTAAGAGCCGCGGCCTTGGGTTCCTTTGCCTTGCAGGAACCGAACAGAACTGCGCCTGCCAGAACCAGCAGGGTTGCAGTCACGAGAGCTGAAGCGAAACGTGTCTTCTTCATCTTACTTCTCCTTCTTTCCTTTATACTGTTTTCCATGTAAAAACATGAAAAGCTTTTCGAATAAAGGACGGATTACATTACTTCCGTCCTGCGCCAATTGTCAAGCGATGACAAGTGGCGCCTTTCAAAACAAAACCGGGCAGCAAACCCGCCGCACTGCGGACTCTACATATCTGCTGCGGAAAACGCGCCGGGCAGCAAACCCGCCGCAGTTGTCACCTCTTGCGCGCCGCCCAGGTTCGCCAGCACAATCTCCAGATCGGGTCCCCCAAGCTCCATGATTACCTGCCGGCAAGCGCCGCACGGTGAAACCGGTCCTTCCGTGTCCGCAACAACGGCGAGCCTCGTGAATTCTCCCGGCTTGCAGCCTGATGCGATAGCACTAAAAAACGCAGTCCGCTCGGCGCAGTTTGTCAGCCCGTACGACGCGTTTTCGATATTGCATCCGTGAAAAACTCGGCCGTCAGCGGTTTCCAGCGCCGCTCCCACCTTGAATTTCGAGTAGGGGGTAACCGCTTTTTCCCGCGCTTTTTTTGCTTCTTCTATCAGCGTGCTTTTGTTCATTGAACCGCTCCCGGAATATCGCTTGCCGTAATCCGCTTGCGTACCAACGGATACTCTTGAGCGGTTCTGTTTCCGATCTCAATCGCTTCCAGAATCATTTTCTCCGCAGTCTTCGCATCGTCTTCCGTTCTCGCATGGATCTTCATCAGGCTCTGCCCCGCCTCAACCTGTGTTCCCAGCTCGACAATGCCGGCAAGCCCAACCGCAGGATCGATTTCCTGATCGCTCCTGAGCCGCCCTCCGCCGAGCGCGACAACCGCCAGACCGAGCGCACGCGTATCCAAACCGGTAATTGTCCCCGAAGCACGAGAGCGAATATCCCGAACAACCGGTGCTTTTGCCAGGTGTTTTTCAGGATGCTCCAGAAGATCGGACGGACCACCCAGGAGACTGATCATGCGGGCGAAACGTTCGGCGGCAGCGCCCGAATCCAGCGCAGCTTCAAGCTTCGCGCGGGCTGCATCCAGACCCGGGGCCAGTTGTGCTGCGACCAGTCCTTCGGCGCACAGGGCGAGCGTCACTTCGTGCAAGCGCGCAGGGCGCGATTTTCCGGTCAGGTAGTCGATCGCGCAGAGCACTTCCAGGGCGTTGCCTGCTGCCGGCGCGAGCGGCTGGTTCATGTCGGTAAGGAGCGCGCTCACCGAAAGGCCTGCGCCGGTGCCGACTGCGACAATCGATTCGGCAAGGCTCTGCGACAGCTCGACCGTCGGCATGAACGCGCCCGATCCGGTCTTGACATCCATCACCAGGCAGTCCAGTCCACCGGCAAGCTTCTTGGAAAGAATCGAAGCGGTAATCAACGGGATCGACTCGACTGTCGCGGTAACGTCGCGTGCTGCGTAAATGCGCTTGTCCGCGGGCGCAAGATCGGCTGTCTGCCCGATAATGGCCGTTCCCGCTTCGCGCACGGTCTTTGCGAGCGTCGCAGGGTCGGGGAAGGGGTTGTAGCCGGGGATGGAACCGAGCTTGTCGAGCGTCCCCCCGGTGTGTCCAAGTCCGCGTCCGGAGATCATCGGATTATAGCCGCCGGTCGCCGCGAACATCGGGCCGAGCATCAGCGACACTGTGTCTCCGACGCCGCCGGTCGAATGCTTGTCGATCACCGGGCCGTCGAGTTTCAGGCTTTTCCAGTCCATCACGCGGCCGGAGTCCCGCATTGCAAGGGTAAGCTGGACGCATTCTTCCCGCGTCATACCGTTCAGGAATATCGCCATGGTCAGCGCCGCAATCTGCGCCTCGCTGACCGAGTTGTCGGTGACGCCTTGTATAAACGCCTCTATTTCCGATTTTTCCAGAACCTTCCGGTCCCGCTTGTGCCGAATTGTTTCCTGGGGTAAGAACATCAGGCTCCTCCTTGTAGTATCTGTCCGGCGAAGCTGCCTTCGTCGGTCGTTCCGAGCAGCGCTTCGGCCACAGTCGAAGCGATGTCGGCAAAGGTACTGCGCACTCCCAGCGCGCACGGTTGTATTGCCGGACCTGCGGCGAGTATCGGAATGTACTCCCGGGTGTGGTCGGTACCGCGGAAAACCGGATCGCATCCGTGGTCGGCAGTGATTATCAAAAGCTCGTCTTCGCGAAGCTTTCCCAGAAGGTCCGGAAGCATGGAGTCGAATTCCTCCAGTGCATCGCGGTATCCGGTAACGTCGCGCCGATGTCCGTATTTCATGTCGAAGTCGACTAGATTGGTAAACACGAGGCCCGACCCTTCCTGTTCTGCCAGCGCGATCGTGCGCTCCATACCGTCGCGGTTGTTTTTGATCGGATAGCTCTGACTGATCCCCCGCGCGGCAAAAATATCAGAAATCTTGCCCACCCCGATTACCGGTTTGCCTGCTGCAGCAAGCCGGTCAAGAATTGTCGTTCCCGGCGGCTCCAGCGAGTAGTCGTGGCGGTTCGGCGTTCTCTGGTACGCGCCGCTTTCTCCGATAAACGGGCGTGCGATCACCCTGCCGACGTCGAGCATTTCCCGGGCGATCTTGCACCATTCATAGAGCGTATCGAGCGGCACCACCGATTCGTGGGCAGCTATCTGGAATACCGAGTCCGCGGATGTATAGCAGATCGGAAAGCCGGTGCGGACATGTTCGTCGCCGTACTGCGCGATTATCTCCGTTCCGGAAGCGACCGAATTGGCCAGTGTTTTTCTACCGATGCGCGCTTCGAAGGCTTCGACGACATCCCGGGGAATTCCGTCGGGCCAGGTGGGAAGGGGAGATTCCTTGACGAGTCCCGCAATTTCCCAGTGGCCAATGGTTGTGTCCTTGCCCTTCGATTTTGATGCAGCTTTCCCCCAGGCTCCGCGGGGATTCTGGATCGGCGCTACTCCGCGAATCGGAAGAATATTGCCCAGCCCGAGCGCTTCCATGTTGGGAACGGTAAGACCGACCGCTTCTCCGATGTGGCCAAGCGTATTGGCTCCGAGGTCTCCGTAGTCGGCGGCGTCCGGCAAAAAGCCTGCTCCTGCGCTGTCGAGCACAATAATAAAAACTCTGTTGATTTTGCGCATTAGTAGCCGCCTGTCGCCTGTCCGCCCGAAACAATTTTGATGCCGTTGCTGGTACCAAGCCGGGAAACGCCCATTGCGACGTATTTTTCCGCCGCTTCCGCGTCCCGGACCCCGCCGGAAGCTTTCACTTTTGCCTTTCCTGCTACTGTATCGAGCATCAGCTGCACGTCTTCGTACGTTGCGCCGCCGGTACCGAATCCGGTCGAGGTTTTGACAAAATCCGCTCCTGCTGCAACCGAGAGTTCACAGGCGCGTTTTTTTTCTGCATCGTCAAGATAGCAGGTTTCGATGATCACCTTGAGCACGCGCGAACCGATCGCCTGCTTGATCGCGCGGATTTCCTCGCGGACTTCCGCGTCCATGCCGGATTTTAGAAAACCGACATTGATAACCATATCGATCTCGTCCGCGCCTGAATCGATGGCGCTTTTTGCCTCGGCTATCTTTGCTTCCCGGGACATGGCTCCGAGCGGAAAGCCGATAACGGAACACACCTTGACATCCGATCCTGCAAGTTCCTTCAGCGCAAACGGAACCCAGCACGAATTGACGCATACTGAAAAGAAAGAATGTTCGCGCGCTTCTGCGCACAGCGTTTTGATGTCGTCTTTTGTAGCGGACGCCTTAAGTATGGTGTGATCGATATACGAATTCAGTTTCATCTGTGTCTCCTGTTAAACAAAATGCGGCGCCGGCAGTAAAACCGGTCAGCTTTCTCGCAGCGCCGGGTATCCGGACATTTCTGATTCCGGAGATCAACGCTTACCTTTCTCGTAGGGTTCCCCGGATGCCCGCGGCGCTTGGGTGGACTTGGAGAAGAACACCAGAGCGAGCAGCGTTACAACATACGGGAACACCTTGAGCACTACCTCCGGAATCGCTTTGAGCGCCGGTTCCGCCTGGGAAGAGTTTGCCAAAGTTGCGGCAAAACCGAAAAAGAACGTTGCGCCGAGCACTCCGAGCGGTTTCCACTGGCCAAAGATAAGCGCAGCGAGCGCGAGGAATCCCATTCCTGCCACCGAGCCGCTGAATTCGCCGGAATAGGTAACCAGAATTGTTGCGCCGCCGAGGCCGGACATGGCTCCGGAAATCAGTACCCCGATGTACCGGATGCGGTAGACGTTGATTCCCGCTGCGTCCGCCGCGTGCGGATGTTCGCCGCATGCCCGCAGACGGAGCCCGAAAGCGGTCTTGTACAGCACAAAAGCACTGAGCGCAAGGATGCCGATAATCAGCCAGGTAGTGCCGTAGGTCTGTCTGAATATCAGCCTTCCGATTACCGGAATATGCACCAGACCGGGAACGTCGAACCGGGGCAGACCCATGCGCAGTTGGACGTTGCCCGAACCGGTAATGGTGCGGGCAAGGAAAATTGTCAGTGCGCCCGCCATCATATTGATCGCGGTTCCGCTGATAACCTGATTGGCATTCAGATTGATGCTTGCAAAGGCGTGTAGCAGCGAAAAAAGCGCCCCCGCGGCCATCGCAACAATCAGACTGAGCCAGATTGCGCCAGTTCCGAGCGACGGATAAAAAGCGACCGTAAACAGGGCGCTCGCAAAGCCGCCGACTACCATCAGTCCTTCAAGACCGATATTGACAACGCCGCTGCGCTCGCTGAACAGTCCGCCCAGCGAGGTAATCAATAGAGGCATGGCGAATGCTACTGCGTATGGGAAAATATTGACGATGACTGACCACATGTTACTTTCCTCCCTTTTTTGAGCGGAACAGGTTTCCGTCGAAGAAATTGCGGATGAGCACGCTGGTTGCCGCAAAATAGATGATGCACGCAATAATCGTATCTCCGATTTCCGACGGGATATCGGTCATTGCGTTCATAAAACCCTTGCCGGACTGCAGAATGCCAAAGAAAAAAGCTGCGCCGACGACGCCGACCGGGCTTGTTGCGCCCAGAAGCGCAACCGCTATCCCGTCAAATCCCTGGCTCGGCATGACACCTATCTGGATGGAAGAAGCGTATCCGGTGTACAGCGTCTGCCCGCCAAGACCCGACAGGGCTCCGGCGATCATCATTGCAAGCACAATGTTCCGGTTAACGTTAATTCCCGAATACTCGGCGGCATGCCGGTTAAAGCCGACCGCCTTGAGCTGGTACCCGAGTACCGTATGCTTGAGTATGATCGAAATTATTACCACGCAGACAAGCGCAATAAAAATTCCCAGGTTTATGTAGGAACCTTTGAATAGCCCCGTCAGCCACTCGGCCTTGAGCGATGCTGCCTGCGTTATGTGTCGCGATTCGGTCTCGAAACTTCCCTTAAAATAGGACGGCACCAGATAATAGGTGATCCAGTAGGCAATCCAGTTCATCATGATACCGGAAACAACCTCGTGCACATTGAATTTTGCCTTGAGCAGTCCGGGAACAATACCCCAGACTGCGCCGCCCAGAAGGGCAGCGAGCGTCATCAGCGAAAGCAGCAGCGGCTTGGGAATATTGAGCGTTAACCCCACAATAGTCGCGGCGAGCCCCCCGATAATCACCTGACCGGGCGTTCCGATATTAAACATCCCCGTTCTGAAGGCAAACGCTACCGACAGACCTGTCAAAATGAGCGGTGTCGCCATGGCAAGCGTATTGCCGAAACGTTCCAGATTCATCAGACCGCCCGCAAACAGGTAGTTGTATCCTTCAAACGGATTATTGCCTGTAAATGCCATAAAAATTGCGCCGGCTACCAGTCCCAGAAAGACCGACGAGAGCCCGACGATAAAATCCTTGTTCACCTGGAGTCTCATTTGTTGCTACCTCCGTTACCGTTTGAAGATGAGCGCTCGTGTGCGCGGATACCGGTCATCATCAGACCGACTTCCTTTTCGTTGGTGCTCTTTGCGTCGACAATCCCGACAAGCTCGCCGTGGTTGACAACCGCAATACGGTCGGAAAGATCGAGTATTTCGTCGAGTTCGAGAGACACAAGGAGTACGGCTTTTCCGGCGTCCCGCTGTTCCACAATGCGCCGGTGTATGTACACAATGCTTCCGACATCAAGACCCCGAGTCGGCTGGACTGCAATAAGCACTTCCGGATTCAGGTCGAACTCGCGCCCGATAATCGCCTTCTGCTGATTCCCGCCGGACATTGTGCGCGCCATAGTTACAGGACCGTTGCTCGAACGCACGTCGAAGGCAGAAATAACCTCGTCCGCATGCTCGCGTATCGCCTTGTGATTCAAAAAACCGTTTTTGGAGAAGGGGAGTCGCCGATGTTTCTCCAGAATCAGGTTTTCTTCTATTGTATAATCGAGAACAAGACCCCGTCTCTGCCGGTCTTCCGGAATATGAGCAATACCGTTTTCGATACGCTCGCGGATCGTCATTGCGGTGATATCCTTCCCGTCCAAAAGAATCGTTCCCGATTCCACCTTGCGTAGCCCCGTAAGCGCTTCTACCAGCTCGCTCTGCCCGTTGCCCTCGACGCCGGCAATGCCGAGAATTTCGCCCGCCTTCAGTTCGATCGAAAAGTTTTTCAGCGCAGGTACTTTGCGCGAATTGAGCACCGTCAGATTGTCGATCTTGAGCATCGTCCTGCCTGGCTCGAGCGGCTTCTTGTGTATATCAAATGAAATCCGCCGGCCGATCATCATCTCCGCCATGCGTTCCTCGTCGGTGTCCTTGACATCGACAGTGCCAATGAACTTGCCGAGCCTGATAACCGTGCAGCGGTCGGCAATCGCCTTGATTTCGCGCAGCTTGTGCGTAATCAGGATAATCGATTTACCGTCCTTGATCAGATTGCGCATAATGTCCAGCAAATCGAGAATTTCCTGGGGCGTCAGAACAGCAGTCGGCTCGTCGAAAATAAGCACTTCTGCATTCCGGTACAGCATCTTGAGAATCTCGACCCGCTGCTGCATACCCACCGAAATGTCTTCGATTTTTGCGTCAGGATCGACATTGAGCCCGTACTGCGCGGACAGATCGCGTATTTTCCTGGACGCCTGTTTTAGATCCACCGTAATACCCTTGTGAGGTTCGATGCCGAGCACAATGTTCTCTGTCACCGTAAAATTGTGGACAAGCTTGAAGTGCTGGTGCACCATACCGATTCCGAGCTCGTTCGCAATGTTCGGATTGTCGATCTGCACCTCTGTGCCCCGAACCCGAATCTTCCCTTCATCGGGCTGATACAGGCCAAACAGGATACTCATCAGCGTGGATTTTCCCGCACCGTTTTCTCCCAGGAGTGCGTGAATTTCGCCTTTTCGCAGGCACAGCGTGATGTCGTCATTGGCCCTGATTCCCGGAAACGATTTGCCAATGTTCAGCAATTCGACCACGTATTCCATTACTGTTTTCCTCCTGACCGGGCAACGGTACACCCCGTACTTTCCCGTATTTTCATGGTAAAGGGCAGCGCGACCTGCAGCGGCCCGTTTTGTTGAACCGCCCTGGCGCCGGCTTCTTGTCCGCCCCGCAGCGATGAAATTTTTTCGATACAGTCTATAATCATATTTCCAGCCCGGATCCCCATATCAGTATAGTCGAAACTCATCGTGGTAACAGAGGGCGCGCAGTATCTGAGCAGCAGCGGATCGTCCACGCAGGCGACCGACACGTCGTCGGGAATTTTCCAGCCGGAGCGTATCAGCTGACCGGAAGCCGCCACCGCAAGCCGGTCGGTAATGCAAAATATCGCGGAAGGACGTCCGTTCGGAGCCCCGGAACCTTTTGCAGCGTTTCCCTCCATAAGCAGCTGCGCACCTCGTGCGCCGGATTCAAACTCGAAGTCTCCCGTAACGATCAGCGACGGGTCTGCGTCAATCCCGTTGTCCGCAAGAGCCGCAAGATACCCTTCGCGACGCTGCGTACCCACATTATAATCGTGGTCGGGAACCGCCAGACAGCCGATTCTCCGGTGACCGAGCGAAACAAGATACTGCACCATCGCCCGTGATGCCCCGAAGCTGTCCAGAAATATCGCGGGACAGTTGACAGCATCGTTGGGTTGCCCGACAATAACTACCGGCATGCGCAGCTTGGAAATCGCCCGTTTATGCTCCTCGCACATCCCGGTCGCGAAATACAGAATTCCGTCCACCCGTTTTTCGTGCATCAGGTCAAGATACCGCAGCTCTTCCTCGAAACGGTCGCGGGTATTGGCGAGCAGAATATTGTACCCGTTCGCGTTCAGAACCGCCGAAATCCCGTCAAAAATAACAGCGAAGGTCCCCAAGTCGATTCGCGGCAAAATGACGCCGATCGTGTTGGTCTTGTTTTTCTGGAGTTCTTTTGCGAGCGCATTCGGCCGGTATCCGGTTTCTTCGAGTATTTTTTCTACCCGCTGCTTGACGTCCGGACTGACGAATGCGGAATTGTTGATCACGCGCGAAATGGTCGAAATCGAAACGCCGGCCATCTTCGCAACATCCTTGATGTTCACCCGAACCTCCATGAAAAGCTTTTCTTGAGCATAAAGCCGAAATCGTCAGCTGTCAAGAAAATAATTTTTCATTTTCAGAGGTCGAGCGCGAAGGCGGGAAACACAAGCGAAAGCGCACGGTTCGCGCCGCAGCGCTCATGCGTGAGTCCCATCAGGGGCGCAGACGATCAGCCTAAGGATCTGCGGATCAGCCTGTGGTTCTGCAGACGAGCCTGTGGTTCTGCAGACGAGCCCGAGCTTCTGCGTTTTGCCGGCCCTGGGTGAGCGGGCCTGTCACAGCGGTTTGCGTGATCGAAGAGCAACAATGAAGTTATGTCTGTTCAGTCGGAGTACCGCCTCTGCAAGGTCTTTCTCGCTCAGTATTCCTTCCTTAATAAAAAAGGTTCCGATGGGGCGGTTTAAAAGCCGCTGGCGGCCGCAGAGAATCAGAAGGTCGTATGCTTCAAGGAGTCCAAGACGGACTGCGGTTTCGCCGAACAGTTCGCCAGGACGGCGTTGCCGGATGATTTCCAGTATGTCTTCAAGTTCGAGCATGCCCAGCGAAAGTGCGATGTCGCCGATTTTCGGGCGGTTGCGGATTTGCCAGGAGATTGCGCCGAAAAAGGTGGTCCAGTCGATGCGGCCGGTATAATACAGATACTCGCCAAGGCGGAGGCGGATTGGCGGAAGAACGCGCGATCCCGGCGGCATGTCTGTGTGTCTGTGTGTGTTCCCGGCTGTGCGCTGGTTCTGGTGATTGGAGTTGTGCGGGCTGGAGTTCTGGTGGTCGGTTCCAGGCTTCCTGCGGGAAGTGTCGGCTTGTGCCCAATCGCCGGCCGGTTTTCGCGGTTCTGTGCCGTGCGGTGCGGTTCTGCGTGAAGCGTTGGTGTTCGGTTTTGTGCCGTGCGGTGCGGTGCTGCGTGAAGCGTTGGTGTTCGGTTTTGTGCCGTGCGGTGCGGTGCTGCACGTGCGGTCTTTTTCAGGGGCGGCTCGTACCGGAGAGCGCTGGAGGGAATCCCAGTTTTCTTCAAGGAGGTCGTAGGCATTCTGGAGCAGGCGGAACCGTTCTTCAAGAATCGATGAGGCGATGCCGATCGATGCCGAGCGATCCGGGTGTGTTTCCTTGGCTTTTCTGAAGTAGGCGCGTTTGAGGTCGGTTTTTGTCAGAGAGCGGATTTCCGGACTCGAAAGCCGTACGTTTTTGCCGAGTACCATACTGAGATTCTGTTCGATTTGAACCCGGTCTGGACCTGTTGTATTCATCTGCCGTCCGTTTCTGAATAATAGGTGTTTTTGGTCACCGTGCGGTTTCGCATGATTCGATATTCAAGGCTCATTCAAGTATCGGTATTTCCCGGCGTTCACTTTATTGTTAGGTTTCGCGATTGCCAGGCGGCGTATATGTGAACACATCCTTCAGTTTGCAGTAACGGTGACTGTGATAGCATCCGCATAGGTTCCGGCCCGCAGGGTATCGACGTTTCCGAGCGTTATTTCCAGTATATGCGAGCTGACGCCGTCCGGTGCCAGAGACTGGGCTCCGAGCGGCGATGGACTGTCTGCAATGGACAGATTAACCGGAGCGTTATCGATGGCGAGCGTATACGGTGCTCTGTCCAGTTCGTCGATACTGCCTTCGCGGACCAGTGCTCCCCTGTTTGTCGAGTTGAACTGGATGAGATATCCGATATTTGCCTTGACTACCATGGAAAGAACGGTTTGTTTGTAGGAAGTGAGCGTCTGCAGGTCAAGGTTGAACTGCTCCGATCCGGTTTCCCAGGCTCCTCCTGCCGGTGCGAGTACAACCGAAACCGACGGTTCAACCCGGATTGCAATATCGATGCTGACGCTGTTCGCGGATGCAGGGTCGTAATCGTTCGGTGTTCCCTGGTACAGGGTAAAGGTGATGGTGTCGGTATAGGTTCCTGCCGGTTTCGGCTGCCCTGCGGGTACCGAAAACGCAAAGCTCACGCTTAAGGATTCGTTGTTCGCGGACGGCATACTGAAGATTCCGGTTAATACATTCGGAAAGTTGATCCCGCTTCCCGACCGGATGATATTCCGGTCGTTGAGGTTGTCGTATATCTGGTACCCGATTGCCGAGCTGCCGTTCGAGGCTTCCCTCGGATCGTACAATCCGCGCAGCCCGCCGTCGACGGTAATAAAAAAGGATGCGCTTCCCGGATTTTTGCGCTGGACAGTCAGCGAATAAGACGATTCATACCCTGAATCGACGCCGTACGCAACAGTACCGATGCGGTCAACTTTTTTCAGGGTGACAACAGGATCTTTCGGCGGCTTCGCTGCGAACGCTCCCTGGGTGAATACGCAGGCCAACAGGAGCGCGGCTATCAGGTTCTTGTGTATAAAGGTTCCGGTATCCGGAGCAGTGTTTCTCATAAGGCCTCCATTTTGACGGTTCCTGCCTCGAACCATCCTTTAGCGTCGTCGGGCAGCACAATAACTGCCGAAAGACCTTTTTTGGGCAGTTCCAGCACCCATTCACCGGCTTTGAGTCCGGCTATTTCGAAGTTGCCGTTTTCGTCGCTGAAAAACCTGATGCCCGCCGGTGTGTCCGCAGATCGGGCGATTCCTGCCGACCACAGCACGGGCAATCCGTTTTGATCGACCAGCTGTCCCGTTGCATACATCTCGGCATCAGTACCAAGCACAATCGAATATCCGCTTCTGTATCCCGGAAACACCACATGAGCTAGATTGCCCGAATCCGCACCTTCGGGAAGGTAGTCCACGGCGAACGAAATCTTCTGGACCCTGTTTGATCCT
>Ga0116148_1002921_pt1 | contig 16283 bp, 13 predicted proteins | sample AD_UKC055_MetaG_FD_89786 | JGI IMG/M metagenome (GOLD analysis project Ga0116148, IMG submission 89786) | Active sludge microbial communities of municipal wastewater-treating anaerobic digesters from USA - AD_UKC055_MetaG | ecosystem: Engineered > Bioreactor > Anaerobic > Digestate | place: USA... | reverse complement strand
TCTTCGTTTTTCACCTATCCGCGCGGTGTCTACGACGCGCTCTTTTCAACCTTCCAGACCTATCACACGCGGGCCACTGCGGTGCCGGAGCATCAGCACCCCTGGAACTTTTATCTCAAGATTCTCTTCTGGTTCAAATACGGGCGCGGGCCCGTCTGGAGCGAAGCCGGTCTGTTGCTGCCGGCCGCGCTGGCGGCCGGGCTGGCCTTCTTGCCGTTCCTGGGCCAAGGTGCCGCCGACGCCGCAACCCGGACACGACGGCGCTGGGTGCGTTTCCTGTCGGTCTACACGCTTGTTCTGACGGCGCTCTACAGCGCGATCCCGTACAAGACGCCGTGGTGCGCGCTCTCGTTCCTGCACGGTTTCATCCTGCTCGCCGGGGCGGGCGTCGGCGCGTGCTGGACGGCCTGCTCGCGGGCCGATGCCAAGCAAGCTGCGTCGGCCTTCGCGCCGCTGCGCCTGTGCGGAAAGCTGCTCGTCGTGCTCTGCGTCGCCGCACTGGTATGGCGTCATGCGGCGCAGGCGTGCCGCGCCTGCTTCAAAATGCCGGCCGATCCGCGCAACCCTTACGTCTACGCGCATACCGGCAGCGACGCGATGAACCTGGTGACGGAGATCGAACGCGCCGCGCGGCAGGCGGATGGGGCGGACACCCTGATCGCGCTGGCGGTGCCCACGCCCGACACCTGGCCGCTGCCGTGGTATCTGCGCAAATACCGCAACGTGGGGTACTGGACCCGCGTGGCCGACATCCCGTCAGAGTTGCAGCCGACCGTGGTGGTCGCCGCCGCCGATCAAGGCGATGCGGCTGACGAACGCTTCGGCCGCGGCAAGCGCGCCTCTTTCTTCGGCATCCGCCCCGGCATTCTGCTGAACCTGTTTGTGCCGGAGAAGTAGGGGCGTCCATAACTTGAGCGTTGAGGGGTACGCATTCAATCTCACACAAAGGTAAGGGCACAAAGCAAGTGGTTTCTGGTAGGGCGGTCTCGCCGAGACCGCCGCTGGGGTTTTTGCCTGCTCGCTTCTTGCCAACCCCCAACTCCAGAGGTTACCTCCGTTTTACGCTCGGTGTTTTGACCTTCAACCTTCGATGTCCTGAGTGAGGTTGTCCATGACGAGCACGACCTTGATCGCGTCGGGGTACCTGTCTTCGAGGGTGTACGACGTTCTTCGTCACGGATTGGCCGTTCACGTTTGGGGGGCAATCTGCTACAATTCCACACATTTACGAAGAAAGGCGCATCATGTTTCAACCGGTTTCCAACAAGTCTGATTTCCCAGCGATGGAGCGCGAAATGCTGTCGTTTTGGGAGGCGAACGACACTTTTAAGAAGAGTCTCGCCCGTAACCGGGAGAAGGGCGATTACGTGTTTTATGACGGTCCGCCCTTTGCGACCGGCCTGCCGCATTACGGTCATCTGCTGGCGGGCACCATCAAAGATATCGTGCCGCGTTACCAGACGATGCGCGGCCGTCACGTGGAGCGCCGCTTCGGCTGGGATTGCCATGGGCTGCCGATCGAGGCGCTGGCGCAGGATGCGCTGGGGATCAGCGGGGCGCATGAAATACGCCAGCTCGGCGTGGCCACGTTTAACGAGCAGTGTCGCTCGATGGTGCTCACCTATGTCAACGAGTGGCGCAAAACCGTCACGCGCATGGGACGCTGGGTGGATTTTGAGAACGATTACAAGACCATGGACCCCTCGTTCATGGAGAGCATCTGGTGGGTCTTCAAGCAACTGTGGGAGCAGGGCCGCGTCTATAAGTCCTACCGCATCATGCCGTACAGTTGGAAGCTCAGCACCCCGCTCAGCAATTTCGAGGCCGGCAACAACTACAAGGATGTGCAGGATCCCGCGATCACGGTCCGCGCCAAGGTGCTGACCGGCGCCGATCCGGCCTGGGGCGAAACAAGCCTGTTGATCTGGACCACCACGCCGTGGACGCTACCCGAAAATCTGGCGATCTGCGCAGGACCGGAGATCGACTACGCGGTGGTGCGCGATGCCGCCGGCGGCATGTGTTTCGTGATGGCCGAGGCGCGGCTGGCCGCTTACTACAAAAAGGCAGAGGAGTATCAGGTGCTGGCGCGGCTGAAGGGCAGCGACCTGAAAGGATGGACGTATGAACCGCTCTTTCCGTATTTTGCGGCTTATGCGAACGAGGGCGCGTTCCGCGTGCTCAACGACGGTTTCGTCAGCACCGAAGACGGCACCGGCTTAGTTCACATGGCGCCGGCGTACGGTGAGGACGACTTCCGCGTGTGCAAAGAGGCGGGCCTCACGGTCATCGCTGATCCGCTCGATGCCGCTTGCCGGTTCACGGACAAGCTGCCTGAATATCAGGGCCGATTCTGCAAGGATTGCGACAAGGAGTTGATCAAGCGCCTGAAGCAAGAGGGCAAGCTGGTTCATCAGACCACGATCGTGCACAGTTACCCGTTCTGCGATCGTACCGATACGCCGCTGATCTACCGTGCCATCGAGGCGTGGTACGTCCGCGTCGAGGATCTGCACGATCGGCTCACGCGCAACAACGATACCGTGCACTGGATGCCGGATTACGTCGGCGACAAGCGGTTCGGCAATTGGCTGAACGAGGCGCGCGACTGGAACATCAGCCGCAACCGCTTCTGGGGATCGTGCATTCCGGTCTGGATCAACGAGCAGGATTCCACGGACATGATCTGTGTCGGCTCGGTGGCTGAACTGGAGGCCTTTTCCGGTCAGCGCGTGACCGATCTGCACAAACATTTCGTCGACGAGGTGGTGATCCGCCGCGACGGCAAAACCTACCGTCGCACGCCTGAGGTGCTGGACTGCTGGTTCGAGTCGGGCTCCATGCCCTACGCGCAGCAGCACTACCCCTTCGGGGAGTTAGGAGTTAGGAGGGAGGAGTTAGGAGTTGAGATAAAAGGAGGAAGGAGTAAGGAGGAAGGAGGAAGGAGTACGGATGAGGGAGGAGTTGGGGAACAGGATGTTTCCAGATTCTTCCCGGCGGACTTCATTGCGGAAGGTTTGGATCAGACGCGCGGCTGGTTCTATACGCTGATGGTGCTCGGCACCTGTCTCTTCGACCGTTCGCCGTTTAAGAATGTGGTGGTGAATGGGTTGGTGCTGGCCGAGGACGGCAAGAAGATGTCCAAGCGTCTGAAAAACTATCCGGATCCCACGCACATCCTCGACGCCTACGGCGCGGATGCGCTGCGTCTCTACATGATCTACTCGCCGGTGGTGCGCGCGGAAAACCTGCGCTTCTCCGAAAACGGCGTGAAGCAGATCCTGCGCGACCTGCTGATCCCCTGGTGGAACGCCTATAGTTTCTTCGTGACCTACGCCAATGTAGACGGGTTTTGCGACGCAGAGCTTGTGACGCCGTCGAGCCCGAATGTGCTCGACCGCTGGATCGTCAGTTCGCTGGAGACGTTGGTTCAGGATGTGACCGAGGCGATGGACAACTATGATCTGCAGCGCTCGGTGCGTCCGTTTGTCAGTTTTGTGGAGGACCTCACCAACTGGTACATTCGCCGCAGCCGCAGGCGGTTTTGGAAATCGCAGAACGATGACGACAAGATGCACGCCTATCGCACACTGCGGTATGTGCTGGTGCAGCTCTGCAAGGTTGCAGCGCCGTTCACGCCGTTCATCAGCGAGGCGATCTACCGGAATCTCAAGGGCGCTTCGATGCCTGAATCCGTCCATCTGTGCGACTTCCCGACCGCTAACGCGGCGGCGCGCGACGCGGCGCTCGAGCGCAGCATGGCGCTGGTGCAGACCGTGGTGCGGCTCGGCCGGCAGCTCCGCACGGAGAATGATCTTAAGGTGCGGCAGCCGCTGGCGGCGCTCCACATTGTGTCGGCCAATCCAGAGGTCCGCGCGATGCTGGGAGGGTTCGAGGAGTTGATCACGGATGAACTCAACATCAAGACGGTTGCGTTCGGCAGTGATGAAACGGCGATGGCCGATGTCTCAGTCAAAGCCGACTTCCGCAAGCTAGGGCCGAAGTTCGGTCCGAAAATGAAGGCGGTGGCGGCGGTGATCGCGCGCCTTTCGTCCGCGCAGGCGGCGGCCTTGGCCGCGAACCGACCGGTGGCCATCGAGGTGGCGGGAGAGTCTGTCGAACTGAACGCCGACGACGTGGTGGTGCAGCGCACGCCCAAGGCCGGTATGGTGGTGGCTTCGGAGGGCGATGCGATCGTGGGTATCGAGACGGCGCTGACGCCTGAGCTCGTGCAGGAGGGCTTGGCGCGCGAGTTCGTGAGCCGCGTGCAAAACCTGCGCAAAGAGGCGGACTTCGAGGTGACGCAGCGCATCGCCGTGACCGTCGCGTGCGGCACTGAGGTCCGCGCCGCCATTGACGCCTTTGCCGATTATGCCAAGACCGAGACGCTGTGCGAGCGCTTGGTCTTCGGCGCGGTCATCGGTGACGATTGCGACCTGAATGGCCACGTCGTGAAGGTCAAGGTAATGAAGATGTAGAAAGAGTGTGTCATATGATGATCGACAAAAACACGCTTGATCAGGGGGAGTTCAATACGCAAGCACGGTTGCCATTTGAGTTGCGGCTCGATGATTTCCGTATGGCTGTACGCGCGCAGCGAGCTTGGAACTCGCACGGCGACTTTACATCGTGACGGCATCGCAAAGCTCCGTGGAAACTGGATCTATCGTCTGAGAGCGTGACGATGACGAAAAGGTGTCGATACCCGCTTCATACGCTGCAAGTGGTCGGATGGCTTTGCAGGCCATTTTGAAGTAAGTCGCGTCCTTCTCAATCCCCATGCTTCCATAACCGACCGCTTCAGCGGCTGCGAGGGTGGAGCCCGAACCGGCAAAGGTGTCAACGACGACTCCTTTGCCGAGGCGAAATACAGCGTGGATCGGTGACAACAGCATGGATGCTGTTTGGGGATTGCCGGGCTAACCAGTCGAAACAGTCGGCGTGATACAGGGTTACGTTTGTGCCGATTTTTTCCGATGTAAACAGATCAACTTTTTGGGGTGCCGGCTCAACGGGTGCGATAAGTTCGGGTTGGACGAAAGAACATGAATCAAAATTAATACATTATAATGCGGCGCATAAGCCGCACGCCTCGCAGCCGGGCTTGGCGGAGAGGCAGAAGTCGAGGTGGATCTGCAGCAGGCCTTGCTGCAGCAGCCCGTTGTCGGCGTAAAGGGCGGGGTTGTGATCGCGCCCGAAAAGATGCAGGGCGGTCAGGCGCATGGGGGCTGAGAGATCTTCCGGCGGCAGGTGGTCGAGTGCGCCGTCCGGCAGCGCGTCCTCGGCCGCCGCGAAAGGCAGCAACACATTCGTGACAATGGCCGCCGCGCGCGAGGCGCCCAGCAGGGCTGTCGCTTTGCGTTCAGGCGCAGAGGCGAGGGTCAGTCGGTTGTTCCAGAAGGGCCAATCGCAGCGCGTGGTCAGGCAGCCGAGCGCCTGGGCGTGCCACGCCGCGCAGCCGGTCGCGGGCAGGCGGTCGAGTTCGTGGCGCACGGTGAACATGCCGCTGAAGAGGCAGGCGGCCGCCGCGAGCCGACGCACCGGCGCGTTCTGCGGGCGCAGATTGTGCAGGCGCCACATCACGCCGTCCGGCAGTTCGGCGGACGACTCGCGCCACCAGAGATCCCACAGCGTTCGGATGAAACGCTGGCTTTCAGGGTCGGCCGCGGCTTCAGGTTGCGGCAGCAGCCGGGCTGCGCCGAGCAGGCGGGCGTAAGCGGTTTCACGCGATACGCCCAGTGAGGCGACCGGCAGCAGGCGCGCGAGCAGGCGGAAGGGCGTCTGGTTATGTTTGAAGCCCAGCGCGGCCATGACCTCCTCGTAGAAGAGCTGGTGGCGGTCGCCGGTCTGCGCCAGTCGGGCACGGAGGCGCGCCGCCTTGAGCTGAAGCCGGTAGTGGCCGGCGGCGGCGAGCAGGGCGCGTGCGCGGTCGGGATCATTCTTAAACCGCGCTTCGCAGGGCCGCGGCGTGGCCGGCAGCGCGGCGTGCGGGTAGGCCTTCAGGTCGATGTCGTCGAGCGAGAGGCCGGGCATGGCCGCAACCGGTTCCGCGAGCGCGAGCGGCAGAACGTGCGCGGGCAGCGAGCGGGGCGGCGGGCCTGAAAACCAGGTGACATGTGCCACGACGCGTTCGTAGGCCGGGTCGGCCTGATGGCCGTGCGCGTCCCAATCAGACGGGTGCACATGCACTTCGATGTCGCCGCGCAGCCAACGGTCGCCCGGCTGGATCAAGAGCGTGGCGTTGAGAAAGTCCGGCCCGGCCTCCAGATTCCACTCGCCCGGGTCGAGGATCCGGACGGTTTCGCCGCCTGTGAGCGGGAAACAAGGCGGCCGGTAGTGTTCGTCATACCAGAGACATTGCAGGTGGCGTTCCGTCCAGTGGAAACCGGAACGATAGGGGACGCCGGGCTCGAGAACAGAGGACGGCTGAACGATCAACATCCGCGCATAGGCATCCGCGCGGCGGAAAAGATCTGTCCGCATGACACTCCAGTTCTGAGTTCAGCGTTCGGCATTCCATCTATGATGCTAGGCCGGCCTGCTTGCGCATGGTCGCGAGCGCCTTCTTCCAGGCATCCTCGACGTTTTCCTTGGGCCAGCCGCATTCGCAGGAGACGCCGCCGGTATAGCCGATATCGTGGAGCGCCTTGAAGTAGCCGCTCAGGTCCTCGCCCTTGGTGCCCGGGGCTTTGCGCCCTTCGAGTTCGGCAATGTGACAGTGGCGGATGCGGACGTCTGCCTTGCGGATGGCGTCCGGGCCTTCGTTTTCCTTCATCATGTGGTAGAAGTCGGCCAAGAGCTGGATGCGCGGACGGTCGATCGCGTCCACATACGCGATGCCTTCAGTGACGGAGTTGAGGAGGTTGGTCTCGCCCTTGTTGAGCGGCTCCAGCACGATCGTGACCTTCAGATCCCGGATGCGGTCGCCGAGCTTTCGGCAGAAGTCAATGAACTGATCTTTGCCTTTCGCGGCATCGAAGCCATCAGGAAGTTTGCGCGCACCGCCGCTGCCGAAGACGATGCAGGGAACGCCGAGCAGGTCGGCGCGCCGGCAAGCGGTGACCGCATACTCGAGCGCGGTGTCATGCGTGGTTTCGGGCCCCGTGAGCCGATACGTGGACGGGATGAACCCGTTGCAGGAACGGAACGGCAATGCCGACTGTTTGAGCTTGGCCAGTTCGGTCCCGTATTCGGCGTCCGGCATTGTCGGCTTGAAGGTGCCTCCGACGCCGCCTTCGATGAAGTCATAGCCGATGGCCTTCAGTCGCTCCGCCTTGTCAGGACCGGCGCAGACCCCGAACAGGAGTTTTCCCTGCCGTTCGGCGGCGTGGGCGGCGCAAGTTGAAACCGCTGCTGCCGCGCAGACGGTGTGCTGCATGAAGCTTCTCCGTGTGAGGCGCATGATCAATATCCTTCACAATGCCAAGCCCCGCAGAGGCACCGGACTCGTGCCGGTCCCCTGCGCAAAGAGCCCTACAAATCTCAATACCCTTTGAACACCTTGCCGCCGGCGACGACCTGACGCAGCGTGCGATCGAAGGTCGCCCGCATGCCGGTGCGCAGCGAGGCGTTTGACATGATGAGCGCCACCGCGTGGCTGTAACCGGCCTCGATCGGGGCGTTCGGCTGCTTACGCGAGCGGATGCTCTCCATCCAGTTGCGCATGTGGGCGACTTCCATGCCGCCCGCGCCGGTGTTGGCGGCGGTCGAGGCCACCTCGGTCTCGGCAAGCTTCTTGGTCTCCTCCTTGGCTTTTTCAACGCCTTCGTTCGAGACGGTGCCCTTGATCAGGTCGATCGTGCCGATCGCGGAGTGGTACTTCTCGACATTGCCGCGCGCGGAGTTGGTCTGGCGCGAGCTGAAGACCGCCTGGAAGCCCTTGGACGGATCGTTGTCCGGGCCGTACTCGAGGATCGTGGTGAAGGTGTCGCAGCTCTGGCGGCCGTCCTTCCAGGCGTAAATGCCGCCGGCCGCCATGGCCGAACGCGGAAAGTCGAAGCCGGTGAACCAGGAGACGGTGTCGATCTGGTGGCACATCCACTGGCCGGGGATGCCGGAAGAGTAGGGCCAGAAGAGACGGAACTCGAGATACTTGCGCGGGTCGAAAGCGACCATCGGACGATCGAGCAGCCAGCGCTTCCAGTCGGTGTCGGCCTCCTTAAGGCTGGCGACCAGCGCCTCCGGACGGCGCCAGCGGCGCGGCTGGTTCACGTTCCAGCAGAGGTCCACATACGTGATGTCGCCGAACTTGCCGGAGCGGATGTAGTCGTTGGCGATGTGGTAGGCGTTGCCGCTGCGGCGCTGCGAGCCGATCTGAACGACGGCCCCACCGCGGTTGCCGGCCTTGCGGGCCGCATGGACGGCATCCAGCACGGCGTTGGCGGCGTCCATGTCCTCGGCCATCGGCTTCTCGGTGTAGGAATCCTTGCCGGCGGTGACGGCATGCACGGTGTGGCGCGCATGTTGGAAGTCGGCGGTGGAGATGATCACGGCGTCTACATTTTTCGCCTTTTCGTAGAGATCCTCATCGCTCTTGTACAGGTCGATACCGTGACCGATCTTCTCTTCGATCCGGGCCTTGCCTTCGGTGCGGCGCTGGCTCCAGAGGTCGGCCAGCGCAACCATGTCGAAGTTCAGTTCGTCCTTTGACTTGATGAAAGAGGGCAGCAGGGCGTCCTTGAACCGATCAGAGAATCCGATACAGGCCACGTTGATCCGGCTGTTGGCGCCGGCCACGTTTTGCGACGGGGCTTGCTGAGCTTTAAGGATGCCGGGCAGGGCGGCGAGCGAGGCGCCTGCGGCGGCGGACTTCACGAAGTGACGGCGGTTCAGATTCAACAGTTTCATCGGGTCTCCCTCTAGATCGAGCCGCAGGCGAAATCCGGCAGGCAAGCCGTCGCGCTGAAAAGCTCGGCACCAATTAGTTTGAAGGTAGTATAACAGAAAATGAACACGGCTCAAGCGCGTAAACGTCGGCTCGCGGGAAACGCGCGTTCGCCGTGTGACATCACAATTCGGGGATCGGCGGCACGACGACAGGCGTCCACTTCGGCGGTGGCGGTGCGGGGTCCTCCGGCGCGGCGCAATTCCTCAAGACGGCGTCAACGAAAACGACAGAGCGGAGGCCGTCTTCGATCGTCATGAAGCCGCGCGTGGATGCGGCGGCGCCTTTTTTGGCGGTCACGGCGTCCAGGTAGTCGGCATACGCCTTGTAAGTGGCAGCCAGCGCTGTGATGTAGGCGCTGTCGCTGCCGAAGGGGCCAGGGCCCGCAAGCATGTCTGTGGCGGCGTTGCCGCCGGTCAGAAGCCGTTCTGCTCCGTCGATGTCTCGCATCAGCAATCGGTCGGGTTCGCGCTGCGACCAGGCCATGGCGCCGCGGTCGCCCATCAGTTCGATGGAAAGGCCATCGTGGCGCCCTGTGGCGATCTGGCTGGCCAGAAAGACGCCGCGGGCGCCGCCCGTGAAGCGCGCGAGGACGCTGCAGTCGTCGTCGAGGATACGTCCCGGCACGGTCGGCCGCAGGTCGGCGCACACCTCGCTGACAGCGAGTCCGGAGAGCCATTCCGTCACATAAAAGCAGTGGATGCCCAGATCAATCAGGCAGCCCGCGGGGCCGCAACGCCGCGGATCGGTACGCCAGCCAGCCTGTTTGTTGCCTGCCGTTTCAAGACGTTGAGCCAGCCATCCGAGCGGATAGCGTGCGACGATTTTGCGGATGGCGCCAATTGCCTTCTCCTCCAGCAAGAGCTGTCGCGCCGTCTGCAGCATGGGGTATCCCTGGTAGGCCATGGCGATACCGTAGGCGAGGCCGCTGGCCTGCTGCTTACGCGTCAGGTTGAGGGCCTCGTCCATGTTGCAGGTGAAGGGCTTCTCGCTGAATACAGAGAAGCCGGCGTCAATCGACGACATCGCCACGGGATAGTGCATGGCATTCGGCGCCAGGATCGCGACAAAATCCATACGCTCGTCCTCAGGCAGGCTCGCCTCGCGTCGGAACATGTCGCGGTAGGTGCCGTACGAACGCCGCGTGGGCAGCTTGAGACGCTTACCGGTCTCAAACGAACTCTGCCGCGTTGAGCCAAAGGCCCCGCAAACCAGCTCGAGGCGGCCGCTCTGCTCAATGGCCGCACGGTGGACGGCGCCGATGAACGAATCATTGCCGCCACCGACAATTCCAACACGCAGTGTCTTGCTCATGATGTTTGCACCCTGTACCCTGTTTGTAAACACTCACTCATGATGTAAAAATTATAAGGCAGCGTGAGAGATTCGACAAATAAAAAAATGAGGGGCGGAGGATCACAATTCAAGCAGGCCGAGGATCCCGTACGCGGTTTCGGCAAGTTGCCGGTCCGGAGTGGCAGCCGACCAGAAACCGCCGCCATCCGGGTCATTTTTTTGGGCGGTGATCAGGCGGTTGGCCATGTGATTGCGCCAGTCCAGAGGCGTCTGGCCGCGTAGCAACTGGCCCCCGGCCGAGCGATTGATCATCCGCGCGAGACGCCACAACGCGCGCGTGCCGTCAAGCGCGGGGGGCCATGCGGCGGCGGCGTGTGCGAGCAGCGCACGCGATTCTTCGTCCTTCGACTCCGACACCGTCGGCGCTTCCTGTCCGGCCTGGCTCAGGACTTCGCGCCATAGTCGGCTGTCGTCTGCGGACGCGCCTGTGGCGGCGGGCTGCGCACGACGGGCAAGATCATGCAGGTAGGCGTGACGTCCAGGTGTCTCCGGCAGCGCCAGGGAGAGGGCGAGCAGTCGCCAGGCGTGGTCGCCGAGCGATGTCAGCGGCGTGGCGGCGGTGCCGCCCAGCCAGAGCGTGGCCCGCGCGCGCGCACTGTCACCTTCGGGGCAGGATGCGGCGGCGAGCGCCGTCACCACGAGCGCGGTCACCCGAACACGGTTCGTCACGCCCCAAGCGCCATCCGCCTGCTGGCGAGCGGCCAGCCAGCGCACAGACTGGCGGATGGCCCGGTCCGCCTCGTTGCGCAGCGAAGTGTCGAGCGAGGTGCCAGGCAGTCTCACTGGCATCACGGCCCGTTCATTCTGGGCCAGCGCAGCACAGCAAACCAGCATGAAAAACGGGTTCATGATCGACAGGGCATGTGACATCCAGTATTCTCCTCGACTTGTTTTCTCAGCATAACGTATCCGTTTTGGAAAAGAAAGGCCCGCGTGTCGGGCGTGGGAAGGGGTTGACGCGGTGGAGAGTGAGGCGCACGGGCAGAAGCGAGGGGACGGTGAACGGCGCGGACGCGGACTCAGTCTGCTGTCGGGCGGCTTGGACAGCCGGCTGGCGGTATGCGTGCTGCGCGAGCAGGGGTTGGAGGTGGAGGGTGTGGTGTTTGCCAGCCCGTTTTTCAAGCTGGACTCGGCGCGTGACGCGGCGCGGCAATTGGACGTGCCGCTGCACGTGGTGGATTTCACCCGCGATATCCTTGATCTCGTCGAGCACCCGCCGCATGGATTTGGCGGTGCGCTCAACCCCTGCATCGACTGCCACGCGCGAATGATCCAGCGCGCGGGTGCGCTGATGGCAAAGATGGGCTTTGACTTTGTCGCGACCGGCGAAGTGCTGAACCAGCGGCCAATGTCGCAGAACCGACGTTCGCTGGCGATCGTGGAGCGCGATGCGGCGCTGTCGGGACGTCTGCTGCGTCCCTTGAGCGCGCTGTTGCTGGAGCCCACAGTTCCGGAACAGGCGGGCGTGGTGGACCGCAGCCGTCTGCTGGGATTGAGCGGTCGGTCGCGCAAACCGCAGCGCGAGTTGGCGGAGCGCTACGGGCTCACCGATTATCCGACGCCGGCTGGCGGCTGCCTGTTGACCGAAAAAGGCTTCTGCCGCAAGTTGGCTGATCTGCGCGGCCATGAGGGGTTTGGCGAGGAACGGCTGGTCTGGCTGCTGCTGCGCGGTCGCCACTTCCGGCTGCCCGGAGGCGTGAAGTGCGTGGTCGGACGCGACGCGCGCGATAACGCGGCTCTTAAAGCCCAACGTTCCTCCGCGGATGTGCTGCTGCACACCGTGGATGTGCCCGGGCCGACGGCTTTGATCCCTGGGGCGGCTGATGACGCCAGCATCACACGGGCAGCGGGTCTGTGCGCGGCCTATGCCGACTGTGGCAGCCGACCTGCCGTGACCATCCGGATGATACGCGGTGAGACAACCGAAGAACAGCGCGTGGCTCCGCTCACCAAAGAGCAGGTTCTGCCGTGGATGTTGTGACGCCAGGGCGCACTCAGCCAGCCGTCGCAGCACCCCCGCCAGTGAAAAGTTGCACCAGCAGGTAGGCAATCACGAGCACCAGCACGACGATCACGGCCACCCAAACCTTGTTGGTGTTCGATTTTTTGCCGAACTCTTTGGGGGTCTCGAGGGTGCGCTTGGGCTGAATGATGATCGTCGTGCGCGGCACGGCGATGGGTTCAGGCCGCTCCGATTGAGGGACATCGTCGCCCTCGATCATCACCGGCACCTCGCCCATCAGGATGATGTCGTTTCGCGAGAGGTTTTTCTCTTTGATGGCGACGTTGTTGACTTTTGTTCCGTTGGTGGACCCTAAATCGCGGAGCAGGAAGCCGGCGTCGGTTTTTTCAATCTCGCAGTGCGTGCCGGAGATCGACCCGTCCTGTAGCACCCAGTCGTTCCCCTCGCGCCGCCCCACGCGCGTCATAGCCTGCTCGAGGGTGAAACGCTGCCCCTTCAAAGATCCATCCAAAACTGTCAGACATGCCATAAAATCACCTCAACTAGAAATACATGGGTTGTAAGCTTAGTCACCTCTGGCAGACAAGTCAATGCGGTTTATGTGTGCCCGCCAAAAAAGCTCAATACTGGCCTGCGTAGCCCATCTGTTGCAGCAGCCAGAAGTTCTTCATCCAATTCTTTTCGATCTTGACCCAGAGCGCCAGCGTGACTTTGACGCCGAACATTTCGGAAAGTTCCGGCTCGGCGCACTGCCGCACATATTTGAGCGTTCGGCCTTTGGGCCCGATCACGATGCCTTTTTGCGACGGGCGCGACACCAGCAGCGTGACCGACACCTCCCAGGCGCCGGGCGCTTCGTCGATCTGGTCGACCTTGACACCCAGCTCGTGCGGGAGTTCGTCATGCAGGCGGGCTAGGAATTTTTCGCGTACCACATCGGCGATCGCCAGCTTGCGTGGATAGTCCGTGACCACATCCTCCGGGAACAGATAGCCGTCCGAAGGGTGCGCCAGCGCGTACAGGCGGTCGACCAGGTCAACCGCGCCGGCCGGATGCAGGGCCGAGGTCTTCACCCAACACACCTCGCGGGGATGTTGTTTTTCGGCTTGGATGGACTGCCACAGGTCGAGGAAGGCCACCTCGTAAAACGGAGACTGGTCGCTTTTGTTGAGTGCGAAGATCACAGGCTGTTCGGCGAACAGGGCGCGCCGCATCCAGCCGTCATCCTCCAGATGCGGGCGGCTCGCGCCGTCGAAAACCACGAGCAGGACATCGACACCGGCCGAGGCCTGTCGAGCCATGCGGTTCATCAGGGTCCCGAGCGTGCTTTTGGATTTGTGCAGGCCGGGGGTGTCCAGAAAGACGAGCTGGCCACGGTCTTCGGTCAGGATGCCGCGGATTGTGTTGCGCGTGGTCTGCACAACGGGGCTGACGATGCTGACTTTTTCGCCAACCATGCGGTTGAGCAACGTCGATTTACCCGAGTTGGTCCGGCCGACAATGCCGATGACAGCGCAACGCCGAGACGGTTGGGTGAGGGTATCGTTCATGGCACCGTCTCGCCGTTACGGTTGAAGCCGTTGCTCTCACCGCCAAAATAGAGCAGTTGGCCGGTCGCGTCCATCACGGCGCGCCAGAGGTCGCTGTTGAGGTTGACTTTCTGGCGTTCGATGGTTGCCAGCCGGATCGGCACCAGCGTGTACCAGTCGTCCTGATTGCCCACCACGCAGTCCGTGCGGCCTGCCATCGCGGCGTGTACCGCGTTGCGCGCCAGCATGTAGCAGCGGATCGCGTCGGTTCCCTTGGCCGGCACGCTGCGGATGGTGTAGCTGGGGTCGAAGTATTTGACCGACGCCTCGCGCTTATTCGCTTTGAAATGCTGGGTGATGCATTGGCGCAGATACTCGCCGATATCCTTCTTCAAGATATTGCCCGAAGCGTCCCTGCGCTCGGGCTCGGCGGCGATATGGCGCTGCCCCGCCCCCTCCGCAACGACGATGACCGCGTGGTCCTTGAAACGGTCGAAGCGGTACGAGAGCGCCGCGAGCAGACCGTGCGGTCCCTCCATCTCAAAGTCCAGTTCAGGGATCAGGCAGAAATTGACGACCGGGTTGGCCAGCGTAGCATAGGCCGCGATGAAGCCCGAGTCTCGTCCCATGAGGCGTACAAGCCCGATGCCGTTAAAGGTGCCTTTCGCCTCGGTATGGGCCGCCTGAATGATCTGAGTGGCTTCAGCCACCGCCGTTTCAAAACCGAAGCTGCGCCCCACGAAATGCAGGTCGTTGTCGATGGTTTTGGGAATGCCGATCACGCTGATAGAGAGCTTGCGCCGGCGGCACTCTTCGGAAATGTCGTGTGCGCAACGCAGCGAGCCGTCTCCGCCGATGCAGAACAGAATATTGATGTTCATGCGCGCGAGTGTGTCCACGATCTCACCGGTATCCTGCTGGCCGCGCGAGGAGCCGAGCATCGTGCCGCCGTGTTCGTGAATGGTGTCGACCTTGTCGGTGTCCAGCATGATCGGATTGTAGCCGAAACGCGGAATCAGCCCCGCGTAGCCATAGCGGATGCCGTAGATCGTCTTGATGCCGTAATCGAACATCAGGATCTCGACCAGCCCCTTGATCACGTGGTTCAGCCCCGGGCAGAGTCCGCCGGCCGTGACGATGCCCACCCGGCTCCATGACGGATCGTGGAAGATCTTCTGGTGGGGGCCGGCCCGCTCGAAGGACGGGGTGATCCCCAGATGCCGGGTTGCCTCGTGTAGCAGTTTCACGTTCTCGGTGATGAGGATACGCTCGTCGGGATCGATGAACTCCCGGTTCCGGATCGGGGAGTCGATCTTGCATTCACCCAACGTTTCCACATCCAAGGTATAGTCGTGGGGGCTGGCGACAATTTTCTCAATCAACGTCATACGCGGTTCTTGCTCCTGTGTCTTTCCAAAATAGCAAAATTTCTGTGTGATGGTCAATTGACACAGGGCCGATATTTTGGTTAACTAACGCGACATTTTTTAGACGTAATGGACCATAGCTCAGTCGGTAGAGCACGACACTTTTAATGTTGGGGTCGTGGGTTCGAATCCCACTGGTCCAACCATCTTCGGTTGATGAAATAGCCGCTGAAATCAAGGTTTCGGCGGCTTTTTTTGTTTTGCGCCGTGTGTCTTTGTTGTGCCTTTTTGGTCGGCTCTCTGGTGTCATTGCCCGCGATTGCTCAACATGGCGGTTTATCATGTCTGTTTATCTGAGAGGTGAATACGTTCCATTCGTGGCGGCATACGTTCAGAACACGTTTGGCTGAGGCCGGTGTCTCGGACGAGATCGCGAAGTGGCTTGGCGGGTGGACTGTCGACAAGACCGCGCTCCGGTATGATCACGATGGGCGCATCGCGGAATTGGCGGCTGCCGTGGAGCCCGGTTCGAGGGCCGGCGACGGCAAAGCGAGAGATGCGGCGGAGGGGTTGATCGCGCCGCTTAAGGACATGTTCCTCAAGCGTAAAAACGCATGGGTTTTCTTGAACAACCAATTCGAGGGGTGCGCCCCGAAGACGATCGATATGCTGCGGGAAATGATGGGACGGAGAGAAGGGCTGTGAGGACGCGGAACGGCTGGTTGCTCAGCATCCGCTAGCGGGTGATTCGGCAGCGGCCGGCGGCTGAGATGAAGGAGAGCGTGTGGTTGCCGGCCACGCTCTCGGCCGTTGTTTCGCCGTGCGGTGCGGAGATACGCCACGTGCCCGGAGCCAGGCCGGCAAGCACGACCTCGTAACGCGTGCCATCTGCAGGCACCGTGATGTCCAAGGGCCCTTTGAGTAACCGTCCGCCGCGCGCCAGGCAGACGATGCGGTCGGCGATGCGGAGGATCACGCATTCGGCACTTTCGGCCAGCGTGTACGGTAGGGGCGCGACCGAGTCGTCATACGCCTGCAGCAGGACGAGGAAGGTGTCGTGCGCGCGCGCCTGCCGGGGCGAGAAGAGCACGCGGTGGCCGTTGGCTTCGGGCTGGGTGGCGACGGGCGGCGTGACCGTGTAGCCAAAAACATCGTACACGTCTGAGCCACTCTTGATCTCAAGT